>Ga0041059_1000365_pt1 | contig 33040 bp, 23 predicted proteins | sample AraColnosormetaG_FD_56232 | JGI IMG/M metagenome (GOLD analysis project Ga0041059, IMG submission 56232) | Arabidopsis roots microbial communities from North Carolina, USA - Col MF nosort | ecosystem: Host-associated > Plants > Roots > Unclassified | place: USA: North Carolina | collected...
AAAAAAAAAAAAAAAAAAAAAAAAAAAAAAAAGAGAGTGATATTTTATTTTTGTTATTATTAATCTATTAATCAGGACCAATTATGGTGGCCAGATACGTTGAACCTACACATGAACAAATATACACGTGCCTCTCCACGAGTGTTAGGTGTGAATATATATATATATATTGCATGGGGACAAGCCTCGGTCATATTCTATGTTGCATGTGTCTCTCTATATCTATTGATCGTTGTCCATTTTCTGCGTAATGAAAGTGAGTATTTTTTTCATGAGTTTCATGATCATATCATTATCACCCGACTATGTACCAATGCACCAATTACTCAAATCATGGTCACGACTCACGACAATTCATGTAAACAATTTAACAACGATACATTACAATTTGTAGCTAGGAAATTATAAAGTTTGTGGTTTGGAAGATAACAATTAAAACCAATAAAACTTTAACAAAAAAAACAATTAAAACCAATAAACAATCTCCTTTTCTTTTGTCATCGATCAAGATTTTTTTTTTTATCGATTATGAATTTTATTAAAAACTGAAAGTTCAAAAGGGTACATAAAATTAGAAAGGACATAGAAAACCAGACCAGAAAAAAACTTGAAACAAATCAAACTCTAATCTCTTGCTGCACCAAGATCATGAAGCCAAGAAGACTCTCCAAGTGTTTTAGAACAATTAAAACGTTCAAATCCAATGAACCATCTCTTTTGGTCCTTTATTTTAAGAGAAAATATTATAAAAAGAGGAACTTTTTTCTCCAGTATTTCACTTCCTGGAAAAAAAGTAAAATTATGAATAGTACTACATCATAATGTTAATGTATGTGAGGGAATACTATTCATCAAACTCATCTTTTCTCAAAATGATGTACCATTTGAAAAATAATTTCCTCATTTTTCAATTTAATCGTATCATGAATATAATGGAGTAAGATAAGCCCAATAGAGCCCACTATAAAAAGCCCAATAATATTATTCTCATCTCATGTCCTCGTTTCTTTCACAAAAAAGTTTTTTTTTTGGTTTCTTTGGTTTCATGTAATTCCATAAGAATGTCGAACGCAGAAGAAACTAAAATTAGATTTGAATAATTGAATCCATTGCAAGACTTAGGATGAAGTTTCGGATTAGTTGACGAAAAGGGTTGGTGGCGGGAATAACTTTCATCGAACGTGGGACCTCTAAAGCTGTAAAGTCAGCATTTTTTTAACTTTGTTGAATCACTTAAGCTCAATGGTGGTTGGTGGTGATTCGGTGTTAGGTGAAGAACCTCTGTTTCTTCCTCTTCTTCTTCAGGGTCGGTGTTAGGTGATGAAGCTCCGTTTTTTCGTTTTCGTCTTCTTCTTCTTCAAGGTCTCTTCGTTTTGTGCTTGAAGTAAGAAAATTTGGGAGAACAATGTCGGCTTCTTCTTCCTCCTTTGAACAACCTCAAGTCATAACCTGCAACGGTATAAAAAAAGGTTTTTTTTGTATTTGTTGATGAAAGATTAGGGTTTTTGATTGAGAAATTCTGTAGCGGCGGTGGCATGGCGTGCTGGTGAGCCATTGGTTATGGAGGAAGTTGAAGTGAGTCCACCTCAACCACTTGAGATCAGAATTAAAGTTGTATGTACATCTCTCTGTCGTAGTGATCTCTCTGCTTGGGAATCTCAGGTTTGCAGTTTCTCTTCTTTACTATAACCTGTTCATGTATTTGGCTTTATAAGTGTCTCTGATGAAGTCTCCATTTATGGTACAGTCTCTTTTGCCTCGAATATTTGGCCATGAAGCTGCAGGGTAAGTTACTTCTGTTCATAACCTCATTTCTAGATTATGTAGAATGTGGTGTGAAATTGAGTGTTCTGTTGTCATTCTTAGTGTGATGTAGCACCATTGTTGCAGTCTTTGGTATAGGACTATTATAACTAGATTTGCCAGCTCAAGAGCAGACCTTTCGTGGGTTAGTTGAGAGGTGAAGGTTTAAAGAAGAGCGAGGAGAATGCGTTGCATTCTGGATTTGTCTAGGGTCTTGGTTTAGGCATTGGTCGAGAGTTAGAGACTTTGCTCATTATTCAAGTGTCTTCTATGGTCTACTTCTTTGTGAATTGAGTGAAAGAAAGAGTTTACTGGTTTGAATCCTATCATTGTGTCCATGTATGTTTCTGCAGTATAGTGGAGAGCATTGGAGAAGGTGTAACTGAGTTTGAAAAAGGAGATCATGTGCTTGCTGTATTCACTGGAGAATGTGGGTCATGTCGGCATTGCATATCTGGGAAAAGTAACATGTGTCAGGTTCTTGGAATGGAGAGGAAAGGTTTGATGCATAGTGATCAGAAGACACGCTTCTCCATCAAAGGCAAACCTGTTTACCATTACTGCGCGGTTTCAAGTTTCAGCGAGTACACTGTGGTTCACTCTGGCTGTGCTGTCAAAGTCGATCCACTGGCACCTCTGCATAAAATTTGTCTTCTAAGCTGTGGAGTAGCTGCAGGTAGTTAAAAAATAATGTTTTTAAAGTGATGAAATGCCAACAATTATCTATAGTCAGTACTGAGAATCTTGGGTGTAAATTTAGGTCTTGGTGCAGCATGGAATGTTGCTGATGTACAAAAAGGTTCAAGTGTTGTGATATTTGGTCTTGGAACTGTCGGTCTTTCTGTAAGTATAGATACAGAAGTTTTGATGATTCTGTTTTAATGGAGTCTGATGTGGGATTAATCTCCTATGAGTAGGTTGCTCAAGGTGCCAAACTTAGAGGAGCAGCTCAAATACTTGGGGTTGATATAAATCCCGCTAAGGCTGAACAAGGTATATCATGGCAGTAAGATATAATGCGGTTCTGGACTGGTTTTGAGTGTTTCTTATTTGTTACAGCAAAGACATTTGGTGTCACGGATTTCATCAATTCAAATGACCTCTCTGAACCTATACCCCAGGTAATTACAGTATCTTCCTATGTACTTATAATAGGATAACAAAAGCCGGTGTTTTCGATAAAATGGTGTTCCCATGTTGGTTACATTGTAGTAATTGCTGGTGTAAAAGTTTGAACCATTGGGATTTTAGGTGATCAAAAGAATGACAGGAGGAGGTGCAGATTTCTCATTTGAATGTGTTGGTGATACAGGAATAGCTACAACTGCTTTACAATCGTGCTCGGATGTAAGATTTTATGTTCTATTTGCTCTCTCAACTTGTTTGCATTTTGCTTCACTGTATTGTATAGAAATGCCTTTTAAAAACTTTTTCAATGTGGATATCTCAGGGATGGGGAATGACGGTTACTCTAGGTGTACCGAAAGCTAAGCCTGAAGTTTCAGCTCATTACGGACTTTTCCTTTCTGGGAAATCTTTAAAAGGGACTCTTTTTGGTGGTTGGAAGCCTAAATCTGATCTTCCTTCACTCATTGACAAGTACATGAACAAGGTATACACGTGTGCAGCTACATTAAGCAAAAGCACTTCTTGTCGATGAATAGTTTGTTTAAGTTTTCACTCTTCCGTGGCGCAGGAGATTATGATCGATGAATTTATTACGCATAACCTGTCATTTGATGAAATCAACAAAGCTTTTGTTCTTATGAGAGAAGGAAAATGTTTGCGTTGTGTTCTTCACATGCCAAAGTAATGTCTCGGAAAACACATGTCACAGATTCAAGAAAGATTAACGAGAGCTCTGTATATTCTACAGCTGAGTTGTTGTATAAAACAAAAGTGATGGTTTTCTATAGAGTTATGAGACTTTTTTTTTTCTTTTGGTTTGTTGTGAAGTGATCGTTCATACATTATAAAGATGGATTCTCACATGATGAATCAAACGAGTTCCTAGAACCAAGGACATTGATCTTAAATTGATAACAGTGTTTCAAGTATACATTTTTACAAAACAAAACTTTTTTTTTTTGCAGATCAGAATTGCCAAAACTTACAAAGTTTGAGTTTTTATTCATTGTAGTCTAAACTCTAACCGGTTTGAGTATAGCTTTTACTAAATGGTGAGACACGACCGTGTTTTAAACGCGATTCTAATGCTTTTCAACGATACCTTAAATGTTACAAACGCACTTTACTGGTGATCGCTACGGTGAACAGTCTCTGTCGCTTCATCGGAGCATTGAGCAACACAATGGAGGAGGAACCGGAGAGAAGGAAAGCTATCGCTCTCTTCATGGCTTTCGGTACCAAAGGCGATGTCTACCCTCTCGCTGTAATCTCCCTCTCTACTCTCAGAATCTCTTTCGAATTTTGGGTTCTCTTAGGAAACAAAACCAAAGAAGGTGCTTTTCTCTTTGCAGGCCATTGCCGCAGTTTTCGCTCGTGTTCAACAACACTACACTGTGGTTTTGATGTCACATTTGGCTCATGAGGTTCGGTTTTCTTCTTCTTCTTCTCTTAAAGTTCTCGACTTGCAGAAACTACGTTCTCAAAGATATAGATGTTGATTTGTTGCAGAACCTAAGCTCCCATTTGAGTAAAGCAAAAGTTTCATATTTTCCTATCAATTCTCCTCCTGCTCTGTCTAATGAACCTCAGGGTACTCAAAACGTCACAGGTCAATACTCTGATGTTAATTTCTTCTTCCAATTCTGGTTTTCTTCTTACTTAGCTAGCTTTTGACTATTCATCAATTCTGGTTTCAATCAGACTCGCTGAGGAAAATGTTTTTGGAGGAAAAAGAAAGGATAAAAAGGGAACACAGACAAGAGTGTCATTCTGCATTCAGAACCATTTTCGGAAAGGATCCTTGTATGGAGGGTGATTTCGTTGTCATAAATTTCTTTGCATTGGTACATCTGCTTAATATACTCTCCTTTGTACCAAGATTGATTGATTGTGTCTGCTTTATCTCTATCAATGACAATAGATTTGATGAGTGTCAATAACTGTGGATCTTCTGATTGTACATTTAGGAAGGATGGAGCCTAGCAGAAGTTTTCCAGATCCGTTGTGTGGTGGCTGCTCCTTATGTTGTTCCGTATAGGTATCTTTGTAGCTTACAAGTACGAGTGTCACATCCTGGAAAATGGAAGTTGATCACTTGAAATTCTTCTTTTGAACAGTCCACCATCAGGCTTTGAAAGACAGTTTAGAAAGGAGCTACCAGATTTATACAAGTACTTGAAAGAAGCCCCCATAGGCAAGGTATTCCATATGATTGTGATACAAACGTGCAATTGGTATTATTTTCTCCTGAAATTTTCGTTTTTCTGTGTGTTTTGCAGGTTAGCTGGAGTGATGTAACTCATTGGATGTGGCCTCTTTTTACTGAAGAGTGGGGATCATGGCGATATGAGGAACTCAACCTTAGTTGTTACCCTTTTGCAGTATGTATTTTCTAAACATAGAGACCTAGAAATGTACATTTTATTGTGAAAAATGATAGTGTGAACTGTCACCTGATTTACTTATTTGATTCAGGATCCAGTAACAGACCTTCCAATTTGGCATATCCGGCCGCCATCTCCCTTGGTCTTGTGAGTTGTGAATTTTCTTGGTGGTAAAATCTGATCACTTTGCAAATCTCTTTTGCCATCACGATTTTATCTTCATATACTAAGTATTTTCTGGTTACTTGATCTGCCTAATGTACTTTCTCACTTTATATATCCAACACTGGCTAAAATCTGATTAAATTTTAAGAACTTTGAAATTTTTAGTAATTTAGTGGTAATATTATACTGATATTAATTTAAAACCCAAATGAGATTGCATATGTTTGTAGGTGACCTGGTACGTATTTTCCCTGTGACAGGTATGGTTTCAGCAAAGAAATCGTTGAATGCCCTGGTATGTGGGATATTTCTCACTTCTACCGAATATTTTTCTGTGCTTTGCTAGCATCTTCTTGACAAAAAAGTTATATGGGTAGTAGTTTTATTCTTCTTTCTTTTGGGTATATTTTGCAGCTATATTCTTACCATTTATGTATTCTTTAGAAAATATGTGATGGGAACTTTATATCAGAGAAAAAAAAGGTTAATACAGATCCAAATTTGAAAGGATTTCTGTTTTCCATTAAGAAAGGGTAGAGACTAATTGAATGTAACAGATTCACAGTTAAAGATGACTCGCAGTTTTTTTTCTGCCTTGAGAACACATTATAAAATCTCAGTCTAATCGTCATTGACCTGGAAAAGCTTCGTTCTCTGCGTTTCACTGCATCCATTTTTTTCTTATTAACAGATTACTGGCCATTGAGCGTTCGAGTCTGCGGCTTTTGGTTTCTGCCCAATGAATGGCAGTTTTCATGCAACGAGTGTGGAGACAATCCTTTTGCAGGGCGCCTGGGTACAGACGATTCACATACATGCTCAAACCACACTGAGTTATATACATTTATATCGTCTTGTGAGCCAGCTCTGCCTATCTTTGTAGGGTTGAGTTCTGTTGGAAGGTCTAAATTTAAGTTGATCTCTCTGCATCATTTCTGATTATGTTTTCAACACCTTTGGCGTCAGAAAAAAACTGAGACTTATTCTGTCAGATATTTAACGCATGCTGAATTAGTGTACGGTAGTGATTGTTCTCTTTGCTTTTGCAGCATGGGCTTTGTAAGGGATCCCATAGCCTTTCTTCGAGTTCTCCAATCTGTTATTCAGATTACAGGTTACAGATTTATCATTTTCACAGCTAGTTATGGACCTTTAGATGCAGCAATTAGGACCATTGCTAATGGATCAGATTCAAGTGAGAAACAACCGTTACATGCGGGAATCTCTATTTTCAACGGCAAGCTTTTCTGCTTCTCTGGGTGAGCACCAATTTGCCCAATATTTAGTTGGCGATCTACACTGTGGCCATATAACTTTCTTAATTCGTTGTCTCTCTGAATTAGTATGGTGCCATACAACTGGATGTTCCGAACATGCGCTGCAGCGATTCATCACGGTGGCAGGTAAAAATGTCACATGGATATCTTTTCTTGGTGAGCATGGACACACATATAAATAGACGTGAACTGATTTTTTCTTGTCTTTCTATATGAATTGTGTCCCCTGTGGAAATCAGCGGTTCTGTTGCTGCAGCATTACAGGCTGGAATCCCGCAGGTTTGTGTTTGTATGTTAGTTTATTAGATCTTTGATATATAAGGGTAAAACTAATTGTTTGTCGAGAAGGATCAGTAGAAATATAGCTGTACAGTAACCAGTACATCAGAAGAACATGTCATGGTCCTTCAATAAACTTTATTGCTATATGATTACTCAGCCAAAAACTTTACTAGTAATTTTGCTCATAAACCATAGTTTTGTGCACTGCTTGGTTACAAAATGATGATTAACGTTCTTAAAGCGTTATCCATTTCAAGTTGTAATGCCAAAAAGTGACCACATAATGTGTGTATATGTCTTTTTACAGATCATATGCCCATTTATGCTGGATCAGTTCTATTGGGCAGAAAAGATGTCTTGGCTTGGAGTTGCTCCTCAACCATTGAAAAGAAACCACCTGCTTCTAGAGGACTCAAATGATGAGAAGAACATCACGGAAGCTGCACAAGTGGTAGCGAAAGCCATATACGATGCACTGTCTGCAAAGACTAGGGCTCGTGCCATGGAAATTGCTGAAATATTATCTCTTGAGGTAACTATTTACGATCAGTTTACTATTCTTCTCCTCCTGATCCATGCCCCCAGAATCAAAGTATCCTTTCTTCACATGGAGTTTTTCTTTTCTTTTCGATGTAGCGTAGTCTTTTCTCTTTCATAGTTTTGAGTAATTTCTGGCAACTGGTAGTTTTAAGGTATCCAAAAATTAATGATTTCAGGATGGAGTCACAGAAGCTGTGAGAGTGCTTAGAGAAGAGGTGTGTGTAGTTTCAGGCAGCAACCGAATATTTTGATGAGCATTGTCATATATACAACGTAAAGCTCATATCAAGTGATGGTGATCAATGCCCTACCGATTGTTGGCATCCATAAATTTAACGTCTATTAATGTTACCAAGTCTCCATCTGTCCCAATATAAAAGACGTTTAAGGATTTTCTCTTTTATTCCATTTTATTAGTTTTCTCTAGTTTCTATGTACAATTTATATCATTTTATGACTACTTAAATTGTACAATATTTATTTCTATTAGTTGAAATTTTATAAATGAAAAAACATCTATGATTTCTTTATCTTTGGATTAAAATATATAAGACATCATATAATTGTTTTCCATTTAACTAAAATCAGTTTTAGAGATTTGAATGTTTTAAAAAGTTTGTGATTTTTTTTTTTTTTTGTGGGTCAAAAGAGTGCTAACTTTATTATATCATATAGAGCCATTACAAACTAGTACAAGCCTGAAAGTTTAGCGGGAGACTCAAACCCGAGAGTTTACGAGAAGCCTAAAGAGAATTACAAACAAAAGACACACAAAAATGGGTAAAACATACCCACATAACTAAGTTTTTAAACGATCTTAGCAAACTGGAAAGAAACAGATCAAACTAACAAGGAACTAATAGTAAGAGAAATTCCAATACAAAATAAAATACTAAGAAGAGAAAAACTGAATCTCTCGCTTAACCATCATCCCCATTAACCTTTACATTTAACGTGTGACATGGCGAAGCCATGAGTGCAATCCCATCAACCCACAATCAACCCGAAACTTCTACAAGAGCCTCAAACATCGAAGCCATGAGTCCCAAAAATTTGCGAGTTTCAAATCCCTTAAATAAGAGCCAATTAGCGTATTAGCCGGTTAGCGTAATCAAATTTGCAAAAATTGGGAAATTTTGGTCTGACCCGGTTCGGTTTGAAAGGTACGAAACCGAAAGAAATATTCGTCTTGTGATTGTGAAGAAGAAAGAAGACAAGTCTTTGTTTCGTCGACGGGAAAGAAAAACCCTACGATATTCCTCGACTCGTTTACACTTCTCCGACCACCGTCTCTTTCCTTCTTCTCCCGACGGAGTAAAATTCGTTATCGCGTTTTGAATCACCGGATTATGAAATAGCGATTGAAAGATGCTTGAAGGATATGTGCAAGGATTTGTGAACCTGTTGTTAGGGTACTTAGGTCGTTACATTAAAGACATCCAGAAAGACCAGCTCAAGATCTCACTCTGGAATGGTATTTTCACCGTCTTCTCTTTCCATTTTCCGTTTCAACGAACACCACAATCTCCCACTGTATTTGATGATTTACGCACAATTTCTTGCTTCTAACTGCAGGAGAAGTCTTATTGGAGAACGTGGAATTGAATCCTGAGGCGTTTGAGTATTTGCAGCTTCCAATTGCTCTCAAGCAAGGTGATAGTTAGTGGATTGAAGTTTCGATTCTGTCAGCTTTTTTTCGTTTTCTCGGGATCAAATCGTTTATTGTTTATATAGGCCGTGTTGGGAAATTGAGCATTAAAATTCCATGGAAGAAACTTCATAGGGATCCTGTAACCATTATGATTGAAGATGTCTTTATATGTGCATCGCAACGCAATGATCAAGAGGTGATTACTCTTGTTTAGTAGCCCTTTTCTACATGAAAGTGTTTGCCTCTAAAACCATATATGTATATTGCTTGGTCATTGCAGTGGAGTTCAGATGTCGTTGAGAAAAGAGAGTTTGCTGGTAAGAAAGCTAAACTTGCTTCTGCAGAACTGGCAAAATTGTCCAGGCGTGTCTTCGGTGAGCAAATATACTTCTTGTCCTACAAAATTTATCTTTCCTATACAAAATTTGTTGAGTTCCTTCATTTTTTTTCCCAGACAATCCAGGCGGAAATTCTTATATGTCATATATTACTGCCAAGGTAACATTACGTTCCGCAATCCTCCTTTTGCTACCTCTAGTTAATCATCTTACATTTTTCATATTATGATTGATCTGTTACTGGTTTTTAGTAGATCTTCCTGATTTTGGATGAGGTTATCAATCTTATTTATTTTATTTTTTTCTACTATGTTAACGTTCCTTCTTTCTTGGCTTAGATTCTTGATAGCGTTCAAGTGTCCATCAAAAATTTTCACATCTTATACTCAGATGCACAACCTGAATCGGTAAGTCTCTTGCTTGTTCAGTTTAATTAGTTTGCTAGAATATAGGCTTGTATTTTGTTATCCTCCCATTGATATTGTTGAAACTTATATACATCGATCATATCGTAGTATTGGTTTGTTTGTGAGAGCATAGCATTTATCATGGAGGATATGTATCTAGATAGAGTCAAATATATTTGAGCATTGTGATGCTAAACTACTATCAGTCTTTCTTGTGATTCACTAGAATATAACTTGAATAATCGTTTGGTGTTGTCTACTTTCCCACTTTCATATGTTTTTACTCTAAACTGCTGTCACAGGGGCAAGTTGTATTAGGATTGCGGTTTTCAAGCTTGACAGTTACTAAACAAAACTCAGTTGGGTAATCTCTTTATGCACCTTCTCTTGCACTTTTAAATGTACTCCACTTTGTGTTTGATTCCGAGCTTTGCTTTATATATGGCAAGGATATGTTCTTTGAATTACATTGTGAGACAGCAGAGAGCAGACCCCGCATTAATTTCTTTCCAGTTGCCTTGTTTCTTCTATGTCACTTAATATATATTCTAGTTTCGTATTTGATTCCTTGTAGCTTTGCTTTATTCTATTGGTTTGGCGATACCCCATTATAACTTTCTTCCAACTGTCTCTTTTCTTACTGTAAAATCTCCTTAAACCTGTTTTTTCCATAAGCTAAATTATTGTTGATAAGACAAGACCTGTGGTGGATATATGTGCTTCCTGAAATATTTGACATGATGTCTCTGTTGAATATCAGGCCATCAGTTGGTAGGGTGAGAGGGGGGCAAGTGAATATACTTGTGGAGGTTGAAGGTTTGGAAATATATTGTGACATGTATGAGGGAAACATGGACTTTCCAAGTGTTAATGAAAAAATAGGTTTTGACAATTGGTGCCAGTCAAGATTGCAAAGCAATAGATTTGGTTATTTACTGAAGCCAGTCCATGTTTCTGTAACGCTATTGGTAATGGATCTAAAACAGCGTCATTGGTTTGCTGTCTCTTAACATCTTTTGTTATCATCTAATCTTTGTTGCTGCTTCAAGGTGCTACATCCTTGCTCTTGCTTTAGGGTTATGTTAAAAATGAGATGTACACATTTATATGTTATATCTGCCGTACTGAGTCTTGATTTACCTGATGGCCTACGAAATTTTGATGACATATTAATCAATCAATGTTATCAGAAAGGATTTGCATAACATTTTTGCCAATTCGTTTATATGTCACCATCAGCTCCATATGGACATTGTGTTTGGTGAAAGATTTTTACAGCTATCTGATCAATGATACAATATTTATACAGAAAGTAAATTGGTCTATGCATCAGCTATTGCTTGAGTGCATTTTTGTGCTGTATGTAAATAGGCATTCTTCATTTTGCCTGATATACTTCTTTGCATAGGTCAATCGATCTGGAGAGCTTTATGACGATCTTCCTCAGTATTCTATCAGCGCTGAGTTGACTGATGTGGTTAGTTCTCAGAAATTGCTAAACTAGGTTCAGAGCTCAGATTTATTTACCATTTCATGACTCACTCTAACTTCCAATTGGCACTGATGCGTTTTAGGTGGTGACTCTGAATGAATTTCAATTGCAGCAGATTCTTATTCTGTTAGATTATTTGCAAACCAGCCAGTTGCGTGAGAGGTAAGCTTTCATTAGGGTAGCGATAATTTTTCCTCAATTCAAACTTTTTTTCCTCCTGAGATTTAGCTCTATTATTGGATACTACAGAACGTTTTTTTGAAGAACTACTGATTAAAGAACCTTTTAAATGGTATAGGTATGGGCGGTATCGTCCCTGCTCCACTTCTTTATCGAGGAAACCACCTGGATGGCAGAAACTTTGGTGGCACTATGCCCAAAATTCAGTTTTATCTGATGTACGGAAGAAACTGTGGAAAACTTCATGGAGATTTCTTGAACAGCGAATGTAAGTTTACGTTGCTTACATCATTTCTTTTCTTTTAATTAGATGATGCTTAATAGCTATTACAATTTTGATTTCTCGTAAAACTTCTGCATACTTTACTTCCACGCAAATAACTTACTGTTTCATGGCATAAGTAGACAAATACTCCTGGAATGTATTCAAGCGGTCTGCTCACTTTTAGATTTTTGTTTCGGCGAAAAAATACAGGAGAATCCGCAGGAGGTATATCAACTTCTACAAGATAAAGCTAGATCTCCTTCTCAGAGAACAGGCAAGGATCTTATTTTCCTCCTTACCTGATTAGAAGTGTCAGGGTTTGTTCATTATGTTGCAATGTGTCCTCCTATTTGTTTAACTGCATGAACTTGCCTAACCCAGCCTGTTGGATTCTATGTAGATATAGGAAGCCTTATTAGTTTTAGGTGATTTTACATAACTAGGGAGCATCTCATGAGGTGGTTTTTCATTTCGATGTGTTTTGTCCTACTACTGCAAAATGTAAATGAATGGATAGTGGTAAGGAGATGGTTTAGAAGCACATTTCACATCATATAAGTCTATCAGGGAGCATATTATGAGGTGATTAATCATCTGGTTGTGTTCTAAGAATGCGTAATTAACTAGAAGATGATTTAGAAGCATATTTAAATACGGGCTGCCATTATTTTAAAATCTTATATCTTAGCACGTGCTTCCGTATGTATGCAAAAGGTAGACGGGTAGTGAATTTTTCTTAGCTTGGCGCGCTTGCTTCCCTCTAAAGAAGCACGGTTTATTCTGTTTTATTTCATAGGTAGCTGTAGCAGTGTAGGGAACTTTTAAAATTGTTGGAATATTGAAATCAGAGGTAGAAATTGTAGAATACTTGGTCTAAGCGTCATCATACATTTCAAAAAATATGGAAATTGAAGAAACATTTCTCTTCTTCTAACATCAATAAAGTACTCTATAGGAGGTTATCATCGTAAAAATGTAGTTGTTCTGAAATCGCTGACTGAAAGAAATACATATGTTCTCGTCCCTAAACTTTTTGTTGCTTAGCCATAGTCTCCATCATATATATGTTGCTAAGATGCTTTACGGTCGACATATTTGTACATATTTTGTTCAACTAATGCGCGTAACCTTCATAACATTCAAATGAATTGGTGTATTATATATATTTCTTCTATAGCATTTTCAAACCTGAGTTGTTCTTGTCATGTGGCTTCTCTACTAATATGTCTGTGCTATATGCTTCTGGCTACAGTCAATCGATAAGTCCATCCGTTTGGGTTTGGAAGAATTGGAGAAGAAGTCTGATATTGATGATATCTTAAGTTATAGGTCTGCAGCGGAAGGTGAGATGCAGGTATGGTAAATTAGGTTGCTGTTGTAGCAATTTATACTTTGGCTGTGATACCAAAGTCTGTTCAGATATCTGCCATAAGTTGATGCCCTAGCAATGGCAATTTCTTATCTGTCCTTTTACCTTGGATCTTACTATGCAGGAAGCTTGCTCAGAATTGACAGTAAACATGGGAGCGACTGGTGCCACTAGATCCGAAAAGGAACAGAGTGCCCCTGAAAAGGAACCGAGTGACGATCCTACATTAAATAAGTCGCGTGGGTGGTTGAACTGGTTGTCACGGGGAATGCTTGGTGCCGGAGGCACAGAGGATTCAAGTCAGTTTTCTGGTGTTGTTTCTGATGAAGTTGTCAAGGTATTTTAAGTACTAATTAATAGCAGTAGAGTTTCAGAATTCTAGAATTCTTCGAAACATCCTAGTAACTGTTCATCCACTGCAGGATATACACAAGGCAACAAAGTTTTACCCTCTTTCTTCATCTCCTAGAAATACAAGTGCAACTGGTAAGATCTGTACGTGCTCCATTCGACTCAACGTACGCAAATTTTCTGCTACTTTGCAACATATAAGTGGGTAAGTTACAATTTCTCAGTTATCTCATGGCCTCTGCCTTAACTAGTTTGTATTTTCATTCTTCGTTATCTTATTTATTCCACAGAAGTTCTTCTCAAGTTATTACAGAGTTGGACATTTTGGGGGTGATTGTTGAATGCAAGTCTTGGAAAGATTCTACAGCCATGATTTTATCTGTTATTTCTGGAAGGCTGGTCTATCCTCACAATGGGAAAGAAATTTTAACCATGAAAAGGGTTTGTGTCCTAATATTGTGTTACACCTATGCCATATTGTTAATAATTGCTAATATCTAAAATCATGAACAATATTAGACTAGTGCTTAGTAAGGTGGTATGAACAATCTAGGTGTAACTTATGCTCCGTAGTCTGTGTTATTAAAATCGAATTTAGCGCTTTTCATAATGTTTTCAGGAAACGAATAATTTAATTGTTTCATGCAGGTCTGTTCTCAGAGTGATACACTAGAAACGAAACCCTCATATGGAGCGCGGTTGGAGTTGTCTAAAGATCATGATGTTGCATTGTCATTAAAGGTGAACTAACTGCACCTTGCATCAGAGTTATGTGAACAAACACTATGCTTGCTCCTCTCAGGAGTCTTGGTCTTTTGTTCATAGTTAACTATAAGGATTGACTTTGTTATAGATTTTTGCATCTTGTTTCTGTAGGCCACCCTTCAACCACTTGAAGCCGCTTATGATGGAGGCTTCATTCTAGCTGTCAGTAATTTTTTCTCGGGTTCAAGATACTTCAAACTCCAACATGAAAGGGTGAGCTCTTATTTTACCATATGCTCGTAATGTCTGTTCTGAAATAATTAGTTTGAAAAACAAGTTTGAAGCAAGTGTGGTTATACATAGAATATAATGTCAGTTTGTCTCTGTGATTGTACTGGACTTATGAATTCTATAGATTGAATTTATGAATTGACAAAGGAACCCAATAACAACAATTCTCTTTTGTGGCTCAGATTTTATCATCACTCAATGGCCTTGAAAGTGAAACGCGATTGGCAGCGAAAGCTGAGTAAGTGTTTCATCTATCGAAATGTTAGGCATATATTCATATCCTAATTGATTGTGATACGTATTTGTGTTGTGGTTTGTTTCATAGATACCTCTTATCAAGCCGAAATAAAGTTAAGTGGGATCTGGACATAAAAGATCTTACCTTAAGTTTCCCTGGACGATTGGTTGAATCAGAAAGCTATAATCTGGTATTTCGCTTATGTAAACATACGAGTGTCTGTGTTTTCTTATTTGTATCCTTCTCAGTATTTATTTTATCCTCCTATGCATTCTCGTGTACAGGTTCTGGTATTGGAATCTCTTTCTATCACATCTAGTAGCACAGATGCTCTTAGCCAAATTCCAAGATTGCAGTCTGATGTGGACCATGTGGTCAATAGCTTACAAAGTTCCGTTGAAGCTTTGGATGCTTTTCAAGTCAAAGATCTCTACGACCATTTTGATATCAAAATCTGTAACCTTGAGGTAAGATATGTTTATGTTAATTTTCTTATTCTTTTTGATTGAAGCTGTGTAAGCAATCATATATTTTCTTACATGTGCGTCTTCTGCAGATGAAGCTCATGAAGATTCATCCTTTCCAAGAACTTCCCCTTGTGGAGAAATCATCTTTACTTATCAAGTTTGCGTCTTGTATAATTCCGGAGGAGTCGATTTTGAAGCAGTTGGAGGTATTAAAATTTATCTCAGGGTTGAGGTGGCCATATCTAGTTTAGCTGAGGGAATGATAAACTTACTTATTCCTTGGTACTAAATGCTTGTACTTTAATAGTGGCATCGACCACATTTTGGTATTGATGTTTTTGCCATTCCATTCATTTTCAGGTTGAAGCTACTCTGCCTATGTTCAATGTCCATTTCTCTCCGTCAATATTTAAAGGAGTCATGTCTGTGATTGAATATCTTGATATTCAGGATCATGGAACTCGAAATCCTCCACCTTCCCCTGCTCCCATCTTTCACTTCACCATCAAAACCGACTTGGCATTTTTAAGGTTGCACGTCAATCTCGAAAATAAAGGAGAAAATAGCACAGTGCTTGTTCTTTCTATACAGCAGCTTGATCTCTGGTAGGTAATTGTTGCAACGGTAAAAGGAGCCCATTTTGTGTCTTTATACAGTATCAGTGGAAAGTTAACCTTTAGCAATTAAACGAGCATGAATTTAGCATTTTTGTTGTTGTATATTTGTATTTACCATGATGATGTCTGCTTATTTTGCCAAGCAGTTGATATGTTCACATGCTTCTTATCACACATATTTGGTCTTACGATCACTACTATAACTCATCTAATGATGCATTGTCAAAACCAAGTCCATCCAATTCTTTTTCTATTGGTTCTTTGTTAAATATTGTATCACTGGAGGTTCCTGACAAGTTCCCTTGTACAATCGTCATTTTCAGGTATTCACGTGCTATATTTGAAGAGTGGTCAGTCCGTGCGAAAACATTGGAAATAACAGCTTGCTCCTCTAAAGATGCAGCTGACAGTCATATTTTATGTTCATCTGGAAATCTACTCAAATCGTCTTCCCATGGACATGGGATGGATGCTCATACTAGCGATGAAACCAACATTATTGACTACAGAACAACTCCTGAAGCTGCTATCAGCTTAAATTGCAAGGTTTCTCAAAGTAAAAGTTTTATTTTTCACAAGTATACAGTCTATTGGAGGAGCGCCGAGCTCCATTGCTACCCATACATATTTGGTTTGCTGACAAATTTTTTGGATAAGATAGCTTCCTATAAGATCTCGTCTAGCTATACAAATCCATCTAGCCTTGCTACAGATACCATTGCTCCAACAGAAATACCTCAGTTTGATTTTGAAAGGTTTGGATTCTCAAACTTCACTGAAAGTAGATCTTGTGGCTGCATTCCTCTTGACAAATTTCCATTTGTAACCATTAACAATTCGGGTTCTCTTCATAGCCTAGAAAGTTCTCTGTGTTATTCGACTTCTGACTGGAGGAAGTTATTTATATTAAAGAATAGAAAGGATGGGGCACAAATAGGTTTGAACTGCGAATGTAACAGCTGTACTTTTCAACTTAAACGTGATTGCCCTCTGAATGGGCTTGCGTCCTCCAGGGATCTTGGTCAGACCAATCACTTTACAGTTGATATGCATGTCTTCAACACCAATGTACATTTTCATGATTCTTCAAGTGTTTTTGGAACTATTATACTGCCAGTATCCAGATACTTTCTTAACATTTCAGATGATCTTCTCGATTTGGTTGCCTCTGCTGAAGACTTGATGCTGGTGTCATCTTTGTTCACCAACTATTCTGGCGGGTTTCTTTGGAAACAATCATCAACAGATGTCTCACAGGTCTTGAACCTACGTGTAAGGAAGAGGGGTTTGGAGCCTTCTGGTTCTCAACTTGAAGTGAGCATAGGTATTCAACACACATACTGCATTTTACCGCCGGAATATCTAGCCATTATAATTGGCTATTTCTCTCTTTCTGACTGGACTTCAAAGTCTGGCCTGCAGTCATTGCCACAAGCTACTGAGTTGACCAAGGCTCATTCTGAGTTTGCCATTAGTTATAAAATTGAGATACTGGACTCCTCTATTGTTCTTCCTGTGGAAGGTGATGACCGCCGGCAACTGAAAGTTGACATTCAGCAGTTATATATTAGCTTTATTCCAGAGTGTGCGTTGAGCAATGTGGTGCAGCACATACCACAGGAATGTGTTATTCCACTTAATCAAGTACTAGGGCGAGCCGACTGTTTAAACATATTTGGGCGGGACTTATCAGTATCATTGCTGCTTTCTGAGAGTGACATATCAACATTCAAGAAGAACGCCGTGTGCAGAAGTATCACTCTGGCTGCTAGCATTATTGCTGATACTTGGATTAGATTCCCTTGTGATCACAATCCGTTAACGGAATTGGCATGTGTTATGTCAAGGGTTGACGTTTGTGAAATTGTTGTCGATGGTAGGTGGTGTTTCCCTCAATGTTAATTTCTGCTCCTCAGCGCTCTTTGTTTTTCTATAGTGATCATGTATTTCAAGTAATGCTTACATGTGTTATCTTTTTTCTTTTTCTTTGTAGATTCAGATGCCTTGGATGGGTTTAAGGCATTTCTTGATGTGGTTGATCAGCTTTCTTTAGTCGATGAGGAATCAAAACTTTTCGTGTCTGATGTTCCTCAGTTTCTTCATACGAAGATGCGCCTAAAGCAAGAGTTGTCAGTTGCACCCCTGGAACCTTCCACAAGCTTTATAAAATTCAGAATTTTTGTCAATCTTTTGACGTCAAAACTGCATCGGTTAAGGAAAGCTCCTGGAACACTGCTATCCGAACCAGTGCTCCAAGCTGATATGAAATTTGTTTGCTCTGGAGAACTTAAAAATAATTTCCCTATGAGCTTGGATGTTCAGTTTTTCAAAATCGGGCTTTATTCATTACTGAGCTCAGTCATGTTAGCTAGATGCATCAATGCAGATGGGGATCCTTCTGCACTGAGAGTCAGATTTACGGAGCAGGCTGAAAATGAATACGATCTCTGTTTTTCTCTTCCATCCCTAGACATCTGGTTACACTTTTTTGATTGGATTGAAGTTATTGAACTTCTGAAATCTTATTCCCAGAAACTGGAAGACAGTAGTGAAGACCGTTTTTTCTCAAAAGGTTCAAAATTGGATATGGATGAATCTATTGGAGTGGTAAGGACTATTTGTGACAATACTGATCGGGTTTTGAATGTTCTGCAAACTGAGGTATCAGAGAACTCTAGTGAGGTAATGTCATTTGCCGCAAGATCAGAGAATATTGGTGTCAAAATCCATATTCCTCTTTGCACAAGCCATACAGAATTTCCAGGGTTCATGGCAACTGATGTTCATGAGATATCTGAGGAAGAGCACACAAATTGTTTTAAAGGGAATTACTGTAAATATGTTTCTGTTACAGCGTGTAGTAGAAGTGGCGAACTCTCTATTCTTGGGAGAGATGTCAAACTGAGCTATAAGATTGAAAAGCTCAATGGGATTCTTGCAATATCTGGGGTTGACACTGTCAGGTCTTGCTCTCTATTTGGGGCGGCACAACTACTTGTAGAAACTAGTATTCAGATGGATCAGAACAAAATCATGAGCATAGATGTGGGGATACTGTCTGACAAAGTAGAGATGCATGCATCTCATCAAGTATTATCTTTTTGGCATGGAATTACGTTTGATGCACCTGAGACACCATCTTCACAAAATTCGGAAGGAAACATGAGCATAAAAGTCCAGATAAGAGATGTGTCTCTTCTTATATCAGATGGAAAGGTACGCTTATGCTTTATATACTAAATAATATATCTCTCAATGTTATTTCACCCAGAAGTGGCCTCACAATTATTCACTTCTGCTGCTTATGTGTATACACTGTTATTGTGTTGCCACTTCTGTTGTGCCAGTCCATGTCTTTGTTTGGCAGTTCACATGTTATTTTCTTGCTCGATTTCTACATGCTAATGTAATTTTTTTATGTATACACTGCACCATTGATCTCACTTTTACATTCATCAAGTGCTTCATTAACATATACCTTGTACTTGTGTGTGTTTGTCTTCGTGATCAGTTAATGTATGAATTTAATGGTTCTTCTTTGTAATTAGTGCTTGAGATGATGAGTTTAATTTTTCTTCACCGATGAGCTTGATTTGATGGGTGAATTTTGGTTGGTTTTAAAAATTTTGCAAGGGTCTGCTTTCTTTTGTCTAGAACATATATTCTTCCCTGATTGTCTGTGAGCTCCTTGTCTATTAGCTTTTGCACTATATATGCCACTGGTCATCTTGAAATTTTTGAGCTACTTCTAAAGACTTCTCGTCTCTTTATTCTTATGCAGTGGGGATGTAGCGGTATGCTTCTTGAAGTTCTTATGAGAAACTTTCTCCTGCAAGCTAATCTGGCCGAAAAAAATATGGAGAGTTTGGTTTCATGTGATCTTGAAGTGAATTATAATAATATGCACAAGGTACGAGGCAGAAACAGAATCCTGCTGTCATTTTTATCTTTGTTTTGGTAGTATGCTGATAACCACCTGTAAATGTATGTTGAAGGTCTTGTGGGAGCCTTTTATTGAGCCCTGGAATTTTGATATCAAATTATCCCGAAAATTTGATGCAAATTCTTTGCTGAACAATGCTGGGCTCACTGAAGTAATTGTTGCATCATCAAATCAGCTCAATTTGAACTTAACAGAATCTCTTTTTGAGGTAAGAAGGATATAATTTCTTCCCTGTTAAAATCCTCTGTAGTAATTGATAATGGCAGGGATTGGTTAGTTTCGGTCAGCTTGGTTTAATACTGTGGTTTTGGTGCTAAATCCTATAATCAAATTTCCCACTAGTTTTCAGAAAGGATGAGTAGCTTCCAACTTTCTGTCTACTTGTATAATTGATAAGACGGTATATAAATAATCTCACATCAGATGGGAGGGAACTAAATCAAAACTTTAGAAAACCTCAGGGCACCAAAACCCTTGAGCTAGTTTTTGTTGTCAGTTCTACCCAATGGTCTTTGTGGGCATGGTTTGGCAAACTCAATATTTGTAAACCGTCAGTTCCATATATGTTAATTTTGTCTTTTCTCTGCTGAAGTGCATTTTCAGGATAATTGAGATGTTGAACATTTTGGAATTGATGGAAACAGATGCCATTCCTGATAATAAGGGATTGTCAGTTTACTGCACCAACAGTACCAGGACAGAACGATATTCCCCATATGTACTTCAAAATTTAACTTCTCTTCCGTTGGGGTACCAAGTTTTCCAAGGACATGATTCAGATGTGCTAAATATATCAGCTCCAGTGGCTCAGAACTTTGTGCAACCCGGTTGCTCTGTTCCCATTTATATCGATAATAGTGACACACTACTTATTCCTGATAGACGTCGAAGTCAATTTGGTTGTTCCAGCAGTGAATCTGGTGATGCCATACATCATTATATGAAGGTCCAACTTGATGGAACATCTTTTGCTTCTCCTCCTCATTCAATGGATCGAATTGGCCTTTCCTATTTTGAGGTTGATTTTTCCAAAACATCAAACTCCAGTGATAATGTTGAGAAAGCAAGTAAATCTGGTTATGGAAGCAGCTTTGTTGTTCCTGTTGTGTACGAGGTTTCATTGCAGCAGCAGAGCAAGTTGATACGAGTATACTCTACTGTATGTATGACGTCATTATAATGTATATTTGTTGAGGTTTTGTTCTTATAAATGTTGATTCTGCGTTTGACCTTTCCCTTTGTTCAGGTTATAATTTTGAACTCCACATCCATGCCATTGGAACTTCGCTTTGATATTCCGTTTGGCATCTCCCCAAAGGTTATTGAAATTCTAATATGCCAGTTTGTTCTATCTGTACCAGACACTGTTTATGTGCTTCTTAAGAAAATTAAGCTTTGTTTCTTTTCATTTCTAGTTGCCTTACCTGGTTGATCTTAACACCATCTTTTATTATTCTTATGCCATTCTATTTCAGATCCTAGATCCTATTTTTCCTGGTCAAGAATTTCCACTGCCTCTACACTTGGCTAAATCTGGCCGGCTACGGTGGCGTCCCCTCGGAGATTCTTATTTGTGGAGTGAAGCTCATAGCATCTCCAAAGTTCTTTCTCAAGATAGCGGGATAGGATTTCGCCGATCTTTTGCTTGTTATCCATGTCACCCTAGCCATGAACCATTTCGGTGTTGCATATCTGTTCAGAGCACCAGCTTGCCGGCATCGTTTCATATTAATGATTTGTCAGCTGGAAATTTTGGTCAGCAGTTGCACAATCTTGACCAATCAAGAGAGCAATTCATTCATCAAGTAACTTTAAGCACTCCATTTGTTGTGAGCAACTGTCTTCCAGATCCAATATCACTTTCTATCGAAAGTGGTGGCATCACTCAAACTGCATCCCTTCCTGAGGTCTGAGAGATATTTCCAAATAATTTCGTTCTGGAAGATAAGAGTTGAAATCATGTTTTTATATGGTTTATATGGTATTATTTATGTGACAATAAAATGTATTATTTTTAGGGGGAGACGCCATTCCATCATATTGATCCTTCACATGACCTGGTCCTTGAGTTCAAATTAAATGGCTGTAGAACATCATCTTTAAAGTTTTCACGCTCAGAAACTTTTAGCACAGAGGCTAAGTTCAGTGGAGGGAAGTTCTCTCAGATTGAAACTATTTCCTTTGATTCACACGTTGGTGGTGGTAAGATTTACCTCTTTATGTTTAAAATTGGCTACTCATTTTGAGACAATTTTAATATTGATTTTCTTATAGGTTCTGTTTATGTATCGTGTGAGAAAACAATGGATGCAACATGTGGGGCTCGGGAAGTATTAATCTTTGTCCCATTTTTACTGTATAACTGCACTGGAACTCCTCTGATTGTTTCGGACTGCACCAATGAAACTAAAGGGATTTACAGCGTAATACCGTCTTGCTACAACCTGATTGAGCAGCATTTTGTTCAAAGTCGAAAAGTTGGTCTTGGCATTTTGACCTCTGAGAAAGATTTGCTAGATAAAGCTGTAATGGAGGACATTCCTTGTAGTCCTTCCTCATCGGAGTGCAGCAACACTGCTTCCAGTACTGAGAGATTTATAGATAAGCATGCGACTCAGTCAACTCGCCAAGTCCCTTTTGCAGCATATCCAAAAGACTCAGCAATTGTTCGCAAGAGGAGCCTTTCTTCAAAAAGTTTAAGAGAGGTGTGCTTCCAAGGTAATGATGAGTCTGGCAAAGTAAAGGCATGCATTTATTCACCTTGCCCTATTTCCAGAGTCAGTGACACCATGATCCGAGTCAAAAGGGACCTGCCAGGGTGGGTTAATTCAAGTAGCCCATACCCTCTGTGGTCTGCTCCATTTCCTCTCGTTCCACCCAGTGGTTCTACAAATGTAGTTGTCCCACAACCATCGCCTGGTGAATCATCTTTATTATCTGTTACATGTTCTATTCTTGGTGGTGCATTAGCAGGGAGAACGCAAGCAATTACTTTCCAACCTAGGTGATAGACAGTTTCACCAAATACTCTGTTTTCTCCTGAACCATTATCCCTAGTATCCACTAAACAAATTCCCATGTTGCAGATATATCATCTGTAATTCATGCAGCCATAACCTGTGTTACAAGCAGAAGGGAACCAATTTAGTTTCTCATCTGGCTGTTGGACAGCATTCTCAGCTTCAATGGACAGATACTACTAGGTTCGTTTACTTATCTATGTCTTATATACAACACATTCTTGGTATTAAGGAGTGGTTTTCTTTTTGAAACCACCACTGTTGCTACATTTATCTTACCTTTGTACTGAGAGAATTTACAGTCAAAAGGTTTCTACCTATACGCCACTTACTCTTGTATATAACCAGGGAGCTGCTAGTTTCAATCCGTTTAAATGAGCCTGGATGGCAATGGTCAGGCAGCTTCTTGCCAGATCATTTAGGGGATACGCAACTGAAGATTTGGAACTATGTTAACAAAGCTTTCAACATGGTGCGGGTGGAAGTTCAGAATGCCAATATGTCAAGCGGAGATGAAAAGATTGTAGGGAGTGTTCATGGACATGTCGGGACAAACTTTATTCTATTATCAGATGACGACATGGGCTATATGCCTTACAGGATTGATAATTTCTCAAATGAGGTCAGTAATGTTATGATTGATGATTCTGTATATCCAACTAAAGAGTTTTAGTTATTTTTCCCGTCAGTTCACAGGTCGTTCAACTCTACAACTTAAGTAGCATTGCCTGAATACTTCAAAGCATTCGGAAAATTAAATTGAGTAATCAATATCTATGAGGCCTAAATTGTACATGATTTTCTTTGGCATCCGTCGAGGGAACTATGCTAGTTGTCTTTAATGTAGCATGTAATTTTGGGACCCAAGTATAATTGTTGGTGAAAACATTTTCTTACTGGAAAACTTGCTTTCTGAGAATCACCAATGTATGATATCTTGTCGATTTTGAAACCCTTACTTGCTCCCACAAGGAACTGAAAATGGATTTTTTTTCTGTGGGTGATAGAGACTTAGGGTTTATCAACAAAAATGTGAAACTTTTGATACCATAGTTCATCCTTACACATCTTGCCCTTATGCTTGGGATGAACCCTGTTATCCACATCGTTTGACCATTGAGGTATGGTGATTACATTTTCTGCTTAATGACAAATCAGCCCTTTGTATCTGTTGACATTTCTATTTGCTGCTGTTCTCTTCTTTTCCTTGTCTTACATTTTTTCTCTTAATGAGGAATGTAGGTACCCGGAGATCGTGTTCTAGGCTCTTATGCATTTGAGATAACAAAACAACCTATTGCAGTGCACTTGCGCTCCACCTCTGAGGTATAATATCACAAATAACTTTGTTATGTATTATTTATTTGTGGTTATCATGGCTTTTACTGAGTGGTTCCTACATGCTAGACCCATCTATATATTGGAATGTCCTACCAGCATGCTTTCTTAAGCATTGGTTATGAACAGAAGGAAAAAAAAACTAGCCAATCTCTCGTTAGTCTAATTTGGGGTAATATTCGCATGAATTTGAATGAGTCAGATCCTCATATCTTTTAGCCTAAGGTAGAGCATCTCCAAATTTCCTTTGCAAATTAAGTTTGAACTCAACAAGTATAGGCTTTCTGGGCCTGCTAAAATGATGAGATGGAGTGGATTAAACTTTACAATAACCAGTTGCATGCAGCTCTGGATGATATACAATAACCAGTTGCATGCAGCTCTGGACAATATGAATGCATGCTTTGTTTTTTTGTATGTATGCAGAAATTCAAATCAGTATCATCATCCTGGCTAAGTAAATATCTTCTGTTGCTAGACCTTGTAAAATTGGATCAGTCGAATGAATGAGTGGTGGCACTGAAAGTTACACTGATATTGAATTGACTCTAAAGAAAGAAAACAGATGTCAGCTAATCACATGAAAACAAAGCATATATTTGATAAGACCAACCAATTTCATTCATTTTTTCCTTCTTTTGATACTCTCTTTTGAGTTCCACATAATTAGTGCAAAAGTGCGCTTAGAGGACGTGATTTATCCTTGTTTCAGTTTTCTGTAGCCACTCTATCACTGAGTCTCAGGTATTCTTATCTACTTATTTGTTTTAATTGACCTGCTTCAGAAACCTGAAAGGACATTGTTGCTATCTATCTGTGCTGAAGGAGCTACAAAGGTATAATTTCTCTGACACCATAAAACTTAGCTAACTTTCTGAGGACAACTACGTCTCTCTATGTTGCTGATGTAACTTGTTCATTTTTGTCTTTACCCATTCCAGGTTTTCAGTGTTGTAGATTCAGGTTATCACGCCATAAAAGATATAAAGGAAACATTTGACTCCAGATTCCATGAGAAGGGAAAGAAAAAGCTTCAAACTGACAATATCATCCGTTACACAGAAACGTTCTTGCTTGTCCTGCCAAGCATTGGTATATCTTTGGTTAATTCTCATCCACAGGTAAACATCCCCTGAAAATCTAAAGCACGTCTATATTACATCCCAATATTTTTGTAACGCTCCAATCTTCCTCACAGGAATTGGTTTATGCTTGTGCATCAAATGTTGTGTTAGAGTTAAGTCAGAGTGTAGATCAGCAGAAGCTTTCCTTTCAGATCTCTTCACTACAGATAGACAACCCACTTCAAAATTCTTCGTATCCTGTCATATTGTCATTCAATCATGACCACGAAGTCATTCCTCCTGATTGGGGAATGAAGAACAACAAAGCAATACTTTTAAGTGAAATTGTTCAGCAAGTTAGGGGTAATTCCTGTGATGCTGTAGTCTACGTTGACCTAGCAAAGTGGCGGAAAAAAGATGTTTCACTAGTTTCTTTTGAGTACATAAATATTAGGTATGATTAATGGTCAACATTCTCCTTAGTATCCACACAGTTCATTGTATTATAATTATATACATTTTGTTCCCAATTCTCAGTTTGCTTTAAATAAATGCAGGATTGGTGAATTTGGACTTGAGCTGGAGCTACAAACACTTTTATCCTTACTGGAGTTCGTAAAAGCAGTGCTTCCCAATTCTCAGGCTAGACTCCTGCCGCTCTCAGATCCAACGCTACGTCCTCTGATTTATGACACTGGTTCCAAGGATATAAGTTCAGAAGATACTCCACATGCAAGAAACATTCCTGTATTTAACAAAAACCAGAGAAGCATTGTAGCTCTGCCTATAGTGGTTCCAATAGGAGCTCCTTGGCAGCATATTCACTTGTTGGCTCGAAGACGCAGGAAAATTTATGTTGAAACATTTGACTTGGCCCCTATTCAGTTTACTTTAAGGTGAGATAGAAATTGTCCTTTCAGGATAACTATACTTTTGGTAACCTATCTACATGTAGATTCACATGGGTCCTTTGTGTGTCACAATATTGACAGCTTCTGCAGTGCTCCCTGGATGCTTAGGAACGGCATTCTTACTTCAGGAGAGTCCCTTATCCATGTATGTACCTTCACTTTTCTTTCCTTAGATATATTGCAGAATTTTATTTTTGTTTATATTAAATGCATAAAGGATTTTTGACGTTAGGTTTTTAATAGGATTCCTTTCTTTTCTTGGCCAAATACCCATTTTGAATTTTTTGCGATATTCTCTTTGTTTCAACTCCGGTACTATTACCTGATAGACTATACATAGAAGGAAGGGAACAGATTAGTGTTCTTTGACCAATGATTAGGAGCTTTTATGACTTTGGGAGTGATTAGTGACCCCAAACCAACTCGTTTCTGGTCCAAGGATTATAACATAATATTGATTCATTATTCTTATAACGCCATGTTAATTCTTAATTGAAGGATGTTATATTTAATATGGTTAACTGAATCATTATGTTCGATTTCAGAGAGGTCTTATGGCTCTTGCCGATGTCGAGGGTGCTCGAATACATCTCAAACAATTGACAATTGCTCATCAAATTACTAGTTGGGAATCATTTCAGGAGATCCTTGTTGGGCACTATACCCGCCAAATTCTTCATGAGATTTACAAGGTAAGAACTGGTAAAATGTCACTTTTTCACTTAGTGTTTTTATTTCCTAGAGCACTCATACTATTCCCTATATACCTGCTGGACGTATTTCTGCAATGTACTATAACACAGGTTTTCGGCTCTGCTGGTGTTATTGGAAATCCCATGGGGTTTGCGAGGAATGTTGCATTTGGAATTAAAGATTTCCTGTCAGCTCCCAGCAGGAGTATCTCAAAGGTTATGATTAAAATCTCTTTTTGTTGCTTAACATTTTCATGTAATGTCTGGTTTAGTCACTTTTAACTTATATGCTAACCTAGATTACTTGAACAGAGCCCAGCAGGAATTATTCAAGGAATGGCTCACGGAACCACAAGTCTCTTCAGTAGCACTATTTATGCTTTAAGTGATGCTGCCACTCAATTTAGTAAAGCTGCACACAAGGTACGATGCATCTGTTTGCTTAAAAATCTATGGTGTAGACGCCTCCTTCAAGAAATATTTACAGAATTACCAATTCGTTGCAGGGTATTGTTGCATTTACATTCAATGACCATGATGTTGCAAGGATGGAGAAGCAGCAATTGGGTGAAGGATCGCGTAGCAAAGGAGTTATAGGTGAAGTGTTTGAGGTATGTTATTTGCACTTTCTTTGGAAGTATGTCTTATATACTGATTTGATGTTCACTTAGTCTTGAAAGTTACTTGAAGTCAGTGACTTCTGTCAAATTCTTCTGAACTTGCATAAAGAATTTAAGCATGCCAGCTGACACGATGTTCATCACAGGGACTCACTGGTCTCCTTCAATCACCAATAAGAGGAGCTGAGAAACATGGTCTTCCAGGCGTTATCTCAGGTATTTAAGCGAGAACCACCGCTCAAGTCATCTATAGACATTCAAGACATTTGATGTTCGTGTACACGCTGTCCTTTTGTTTCTGGCTTTCTAATTTTATGCATGTTAACTGGGTGCCTATATATGGTTCAGGAGTGGCCATGGGGATTACTGGACTTGTGGCCAGACCAACCGCTAGTATCCTTGAGGTAACTGGAAAAACCGCACAGAGTATAAGAAACCGAAGCAGGATTCATAACATAAGATCCCAAAGGCATAGGCTTCGTCTTCCGAGGCCTCTGAGTAGAGAACAACCTCTCAGGCCTTACTCATGGGAAGAAGCGGTCGGGACAGCAGTACTTATGGAGGTTGGAGATTCCCTGAAGTTCAAGGGCGAGAAGCTGGTGAAGTGCAAAGCCCTGAAACAAGAAGGAGCTTTCGTTGTAATCACAGGGAGACTGGTATTGGTTCTAAGCAGCCTGAGCTTGGTAGATTTCAGAAAACAGGGATTTCTCGGAGTTCCAATAGATTTGGTATGGAATATCGAAAGAGAAATCGGTTTGGAGAGTGTAATACATACAGATTGCAGCGGTGGAGTAGTCCGCATCATAGGAAGCAATTCAGATGGTGTATGGAACTGGAGACAGGACCAGCAAAAGAAGAGCAGCCCGACCAAAAAACGATGGAACAATCCTTCAGCACAGCCGCTTCTTCAGACTAACTTAGAGTTTCCATCGGAGGAAGAAGCAGAGGACTTGTTGAGTGTGTTGTTATCGACTATTGAAACTGGGAAAAGCCGGAGCTGGCACAGTCGATTTGTTTTAAGTCGAAGTAACATCACTTAAACCGGAGACTTGCGTACATAAGAATACAGTAATTCTTTAATTTTCTTTGTGTACAAAAGTGGCTTTATGAAACTAGTTTTAGAATATATGGTCTGACATGTTTTGGCTATAAAATTTTTTTTAAAAAAAAAGCGTAATAAATCGAAGTGTATTGTACATGGATTGTCAGGCATCATCATGATGCTCATATATGTGGCATCATCATGGTGATGCTGTTTTTCATGCGGGAGAAATGTTTTTACCAACATCAAATCGTATTGCTGCGGAGTTGAGAGGGATATTATGGGTACTACACAGTCTATGTGATCTACACTTCTATAATATTGAGATTTGGTCCGACTATGGTGCTCCTATGGAAGCCATTAGTGACCCATTAGATTGGCCACGTATTTATCTTATCTTGATAGGATTCATTGGTTTCTCCCGAATTTTGATAAGATCGTATTTAAGGTTTCATCGCACGAGATATAGCCACAAGCGTAATGAGAGAAGGTCGATGCAGATCATATTTAGCTCGTGGAAGTCCGATGTGGTTACACTCGCATTGAAGAAGACAAGCGGCGTTGATTTTATTGTTCTTTATTAAGTTAAGATCTTCTATAAGTGTATGAGGAAAACAAGTTTAGACGGGAAAAACAAAAAATCGAAGTGTATTGAGTAAACTTCAATGAAACCTGTAAAGAAAAAATTAAATTAAATTGAAGATTAAATAAGACTTTAATTTTGATTGCAAATCTTTTTATCGAATTCTAGATTTAGTTGTAAACATAGTAAACCCTTATTACACCAAATACTATAGTCATTTTGTTTGAGATAATTCATTTGGAATTCTCTTTAAAAGTTTAGTGATCGGAGGCTTCTCGATTTTCTCTCTCTTCTCTCACTTGAATTTTTCAGAGAAAGAAAAAGCGATTCATGGCAAGACTCCGTCCAACATCGTTCGGCTTCTTTAACGACGATGGTTGGTTCGTTTCCAGCATCAATTGGCTTCTTTAGTGGTGGTGGCTGGCTTTTGTATCCGGACGTGGTCCGGCTTTGCCGTCTTATCTCGCCGTCTGGTTTCTACTTTTCTCTTTAGTGGAATCCGGCTTTAGTTTCCAGTTCTTTGATACCGGTTTTACCTTTCTGCTTTTCAATAATCATTGTGATCTTAGTACCAATTTTTTTTTGGGTTTTCCTTATCATCCTCTTTTCTCAAGCTTTTTTGCATCCTTATTTAGATGAAAGTCAATCTTTGTTTCATTTCTAATCTTTACCTTTTGGGTTTTAATCAACTATTAGAGTTTGTTTCAACCTAAATCGATTCTCTCAATCCTTTGATTTAGAATCTCAATTCGGCATATCTGGTAAGATTTAATCATCAAGAGAAATCATGGTTTTTTATTTCTCTTTTGTCATAGATCGTTGCTGTTCTGGAGAAATTTAGATCAAATATAAACTCTGGATATTGTGGAGCAGAGAGTCAGATTTACAAGCGTGATGAGATTGTCGTAGAGGAAATGGTGGGTTATCGGATTTGATGGTGGTGCTGGGAGATAACGATGAAACAATCATCGGCGTAAGAGAAAAGTCACATCCACGTGTCGTATGTTGCTTTGACTTGTTTTATTAGCGCTGTACTCTTTACTACAAGGTGTTTAGTTGTACCCTTTATGGATTTGTGAAATACTTTGATGACTGGGCTTTAGTGATGTTTGTAAACCCATAATTTGAATAAAAAAGAAACTTATGAACAAGAAAAAAAAAAGTTCAGTGATCCAACGGATCCACAATTAATTTCCGTAAATGGAATATATTTTGCGACAAAGGAAAGGGCTAAAACAATTGTTATTGGGCCTTTTTTTTTGGGTTAATCAGACTAGCCTTCGCAAATTCGCGCTTTACGCGTTTCGCGTCTGAAGACACTACCGGAGTTTTTGTTCGGCGATTGTAGTTAGTGGTGGTGGATCCGGGCATTTCATTTGATAACCGCGGTGGATCTAATTGATCTGGATCTGACCATAGCCCTGCTTGCTTTTTCTGGAAATTTTTAGTGTGTAGCTCTGGAGAGTTTCTCGTGAGTCGAATCGTCTATGCGGATGCAGTTGTGCTCAGATTTTTGAGTTGTCTAATTGATCTTGAAGAACTGTGAGAGAGAGAGAGAGAGATCGAAATGTTGCGGGCGAGAGCATTTCGGCAGACCAATGGTAAGATTGTGAAGATACAGGTACATCCTACGCATCCATGGCTTGTTACGGCTGATGATTCAGATCACGTCTCCGTCTGGAATTGGGAGCATCGTCAGGTCTGTATCGAGATTCTGATTTGATTTTGGTTCCGGTTCTGATTTCGAATCGTGGATCTGTCAACGTTTATGTCTATTGTGTTAGGTAATTTATGAATTGAAAGCCGGCGGAGTTGACGAGCGCCGTTTAGTTGGTGCCAAGTTAGAGAAGCTCGCCGAAGGAGAATCCGGTGAGCCATTGTTCTATTCTGGTGAAATGAGTATGAGTTTCTGATGCTTTATGTTCTTACTGACATTCGTATTTTCCTCAGACTATAAAGCTAAGCCTACTGAAGCCATTCGAGGAGGAAGGTAGTAGATAGATCTTTCTCGCTGCTAATTCAGTTGCTCCTTTCGATAATGAGAAAAATGACTTATCTGCTCAATGTTTGCACCTACTAGCGTTAAGCAGGTGAAGTTTTATGACGATGATGTGCGTTATTGGCAACTGTGGCGCAACCGCTCCGCAGCTGCTGAATCTCCATCAGCTGTCAATCATCTGACATCTGCTTTCACTTCCCCTGCTCCATCGACTAAAGGCCGTCATTTTCTGGTCATTTGTTGTGAGAATAAAGCTATTTTCTTGGATTTGGTGACAATGCGTGGTCGTGATGTGCCAAAGCAAGAGCTTGATAACAAGTCACTTCTCTGGTAAGTTCATTGCTTTTTCTCTAATTTTAGGATATGGGTTTGCTTGACACCTGGACCCCGGGGAAGATGCTCCATTACTTTAGGCTTCCTATCTTTAAATCACTTGAATCCTGGAAAGACCTCCGTTAGTTACTACGCTGGAAATATTTGAGTCAAATGTAGACTAGGCATAAGTGTAATGGATATGTGTGTTCTAAGTGTAATGGATACCAGGCTTCCTTGATGTTTAATGTTCAGTCAATGGCCAAACTCCCTTTCTACATTTTTAATTTCTACTCCTCCTTAATGTTGCTAGAATTCTTCCTTTCTTTGCAGCATGGAGTTTCTTTCGAGATCATCTGGTGGTGATGGCCCTTTAGTTGCATTTGGTTCAACTGATGGTGTCATTCGGGTTTTATCAATGATAACATGGAAGGTTTGTTTGTTTCAAAATTATATTTTTTTTTTTTGGTTTCTCTGCTGGGTTTAGAGTGAGGGATTTTGATACTGATCTGTGTTAATTTCCTTGAATGTTTACTTCCTTGCAGCTTGCACGTCGATATACAGGTGGCCATAAAGGATCCATTTATTGCTTGATGAATTTCATGGCATCATCTGGCGAAGTAACTACATATTCCCTATATATGCCCTCTTTATTGCTCTGAATTTATTTCGAGTTATTTACTTAATATGTTAATAGTTAATACCATCTGATAGATGAAAGTGTCATGTAACTTAGAAAAACATACTCAAGATCACCTACTAAGATCGACTGTATATATTATATGAAAACGAGGTCTTGAGCATATCGTCTTGGAAGTTTCCTACATATATCTCTTTCTTCTTAGCGACGTAAAAATCTCACATTCTACTAAGTGGGAGTCCAGACCGCAGCAGGCCTTACTATACGGATACCTGTTTTACAATCCAAATATCTAGCCTTAGTTTCTTAGATCATCTGTACTCGGGTTAAATTTCATGCATAGCCTAGGCATTAGGAGCGGCGGGAATTTTAAACATTGGCATCTCTTTTCCCAATTGCTTGTTTAGGTTATGTTAATAGCGAATTTCTGATAGTACTGGGCTTTCTTCCCTTTTATATAACTTGACGTTTTTTAATGAATGCTTATCAAGTATTTTCTCTCTGTTATTTATGTGCAATACATGATACTAGCCATCCTCTATCTAAATGCAATTGCAGGCACTCCTTGTTTCAGGTGGCAGTGATGGCTTACTTGTACTGTGGAGTGCCGATCATGGCGCTGACTCAAGGGAACTTGTACCCAAGCTTAGCTTAAAGGTACTCAATTATGCCCACTCTTTCATTCAAAGTTCAAGAGAGGATATTACCATGACCGTTCAATTCTTAGGCCTGGAAAGATTTGCCAGATTTGGTTACAGCTGAGGCTAAGGCACCATTGTTCTTAGTTCCAGTGAACCTTCTGAATTGATTTCTGTGTCTGTTTCTGAATGTTGGATACTTGCATTTAGATATTCTTTCATTCTTTTTATAAAAGGCTGAGTAATGATTAGGGGACTATGACATGCTCGTGCTTTTTTTTTTTTTTT
>Ga0041059_1000366_pt1 | contig 33031 bp, 31 predicted proteins | sample AraColnosormetaG_FD_56232 | JGI IMG/M metagenome (GOLD analysis project Ga0041059, IMG submission 56232) | Arabidopsis roots microbial communities from North Carolina, USA - Col MF nosort | ecosystem: Host-associated > Plants > Roots > Unclassified | place: USA: North Carolina | collected...
TTATAAANTAAATCGACTCAATGGGATTAAAAAAAAAAAAAACCGGTCAAAAACATCGACAATTTGGGCAGCTTCGATTCTGTTTCAGCCAAGAATCAATACAAGAACGATGGAAAACATGTCTACACTTCTTTATACGGATAATCTCATGGCCATCTTCTAACTCTTCAAGACAAATTGAACAACCAATCTCATCAAATCCTTCTTTTTCAATATCTTTAAACTCCATTTCCTCGATCGATGCCCTATAACCGATTTTAAATTCTAGTTGAGAATGAAGCGGCATTAGATGTCCGGTTTCATTGTCTTGCTGAGGCTGAGGCTGAGGCTGAGGCAGAGGCAGAGGCAGAGGCACAGGCAGAGGAGGAAGTGAGGGATGAGAGTTTTGATGTGTCTCAAGAGCTAGTTCCGTAGGAGGTTGAATATACTTGTTGCAAGAGTCAGAGATGATATATAAGGTGAACAAGACTATTAAAATGGCCCCTGTAACGACTATTGAAGACACATCCAGCGAGGGCATAGATTCTATCATCCTAATATTACTTTTACACCAGAGAGATCAAATTTGGAGTTGTAGCTGAAGCAAACTGATTCGTATCCATGATGAGAATCATTATCAACTTTCATTTATATTTATCTTCCTTTTTTTTTGGGTACATTTTTTAATATCTAGAGATGAATCTTTATTACGAGATAAACACATATTTTAGATATGCATGTTAGTTTACTATATATTATGTAAATATTCGTTTTGTCTATATTGTTGCTTTTTAATTGTTAACATAATAACAATTGGCTCTTCGCTGTCAACCAAAAAAAAAAATGGCTATGACTCTGAGTGGGGGACGGTTTTGATTGTGTGCGAGCAAAAGTAATTTTTATGATTTGTTTTTTTCCAATTTCGAGGGGTTATAATACTTTCAAATGATAGAAACTAGAGGAAGAAAATAAACACATATGTTGAATAATAGATCACATGACTTGCTAAAAACTTTTAACATGTGGGTCTGAGACAATTTAGCGTTAATTTTAATTTGATCATACTAAAAAAAAAGACCTTAGTTATAGTTTTGTATATACTTTAATTATATAAAAATTTTGAAACAATTTTTGATGAGTAGATACAAAATTCAACTATAGTCAGTCTCTCCTCTATTTGATATCAATCAACAGAACAACGACAAATAGGACAATTTCGATTCGCATCAATCCAAGAAAGCATACAAAAGCGATGAAAAACATGCCTACACTTCTTTATGCACATAAGCTCGTGGCCAATCTTGAACTCTTCTAGACAAATTGAACAGCAACCCTCATCTCCTTCTTCGACATCTTCAACCTTTATGATCGTCTCGACCGTGGTTTTATTGATCGCTGGAATATGTCCAGTTTCAATGTCTTGTTGAGGAGGAGGAGGAGGAGGGGGAGGAGGAGGAGTTCTGCAGCACAATAGAACGATGAATACGATTACCCAAAAGCCTACTATGGTGTAGTAAACGATATATCCGGTCCCTATGATCATTATCACTGGCAGCATCAAACTCGATTTTGAGATTTAAAAGCTGTTTTGTATTTATAATGAGAGAATCCCTCAGACATTAGCATAAGTATTTATATTCCTTCGTTTGCGCTAAAATCCTAATCATATATATGAGATATCTAAAATAATAATTTAAACGTAAACAAATAACAAAATAATTAAAATATACTTTCTCCAAACACATATACAATCAAACGCTTTACGTTCTACATTGGAAACTCTATAAATTAATAATGTTGGGACCATAAAATTTTATTAATTTATAGTGATATTAATTTATCCTATAGATTAATAAATATTATTTTATTGGATAAATTAATATTTATCAATTCATAGAAATATTTAAGCAAAATACAACACTATTTTCTTTCGAAATAGAATAAATGTCAATAGACTACTCGAATATCTAGGTGCAAATGAAGCATACTCAAAAATTCAGAGTTTTTAGAAGAATTGTGATTTCTGTCTATAATGTTGGTGAAGAATTTGAAGACGATAATGTGAAACTTTCTGAAATAGCGACACGTAAAGAAGCAATTATCGCGTCTAGAACTCTTCACAACTTTTGGATGCATATCGAAAAGACAACACCAAGACTTTTTAATGCAATAAAAAAAATTAGCAATGAACTTCAAAAAGATTCAAACTTTAAGAAAAGACAATATAACTAAAGTCATATTATATTAGATTATCTTTAAAAGTATCCTTAAGATTAGTAATTATTAATTTATGATATTATTGGGACCATATTTTGACATAGAGATTTAAAAAAAATTATTATCTTATCGATTTTGGTTAATTTTTACATTGACCCGACTTGGGACCGACATATTTTATTAATTTATCATGTTTATTAATTTATCGAATATTAATTTACAGAGTTTCTATTGTATATCTTTTGGCAATATTACGTGATCACAACACATAGTTTGCCAAAACAATTATGAAATAATTCGAAAATTGATATAGAGGATAAAAAAATAAACCCTACTCACCCTCTTTCCTCTTTCTTGCAGTAAGGGAGCATCGACAATTCGGGCAGGTTAGATTCTGATTGAGCCAAGGATCAATACAAAAACGATGAAAAACATGTCTACACATATTTATACGAATTATCTCATGGCCATCTTCAAACTCTTCAAGACATATTGGACAAAAAATCTTATTGGATCCTTCTTTTATATCTTTAAACTCTAAAATTGTCGTTTCATGGATCCATGTCATATATCCGACTGCAATGTTTTGTTGAGGCTGAGGCAGCGTTACATGTCCAGTCTCAATGTCTTGTTGAAGCTGATCAGGTGGTGGATGAGAATTTTGGTGTGTCTCACGAGCTATTTCCGTAGGAGGTTGCTGACTAAGATCTATGCAAAGTTTATAAATAAAGATTACTGTAATGGCAATTGGAAATACCATATATATAAATAAAAACAATACTGTCGAAAAAAAATCCAGATTATCTGACGGTGGAGACTCCATCATCGTTATATTACTTTCTTACGAGAGAGATCAAATTTGGAGCTTCAGTTGAAGCAATTGCTTCGATCCATATTTTGAGATAATCATTATCAAATTTTATTTAAATTCAATTTTTTCTTACCTTTTTGTAAAAATCTAGAGTTAAGTCTTTCTTTATTACGAGATATCATATACACATATTGTAGATATATTAGTTTACTTTTGTAAATCTAGAGTTGATGTGAATATTACTTTTGTCTATATTGGTGGTACTTTTTCATTAATTAGGTTTAGATTTTAAACCATAAGAAATCTCTGGATAATATATAGAAACAGGATCATGATTTGATGGTCAGAAATTACAATAATCAAAACTAGGAGTAGACAGGGACACAAATGGGCCTCATACGGCCATAAAGGAGCCTCAAACAATGAAATGGGCTTAGACGTCACTGTATCCCTTTGATGGATTTTTGTTTTCTGGATTTAGTAATTTGGGAGCCCGAGCTAGAGTACTAAACATTAAACTTGACAACAAAATCACATTATGGTAATTGTTTATTTATTTAATAAATTTTCCATCATTTAAATAGGTGGTAATTTGACTAATCTGCTGTATAATTGAATCAGAACAAAATTTACCATGAATATTATTACACGACTTCAACCACTTCACCTTCTTTGCAAACTGCAACACTAATCTCCAAAGTATTGTTCTTCTTTGATTTCACCCTACAACAATTTCTTCTAGGAGACTGCAGCGCCCAAAAACAAAATTTGAAATCATATTTCAACAATTATTATTTCAAGCATTAAAAATAAAATGACTATATAACATGTTGACTTACCCTGTCCCAAAGATGAGGGTCCGGTTTCTTGTAAACAATGACTGTCTTAATGTCGCTGGGATTAGCCATCTTCCACCGACACTCGGGATGAGCCACGCGGTGGATTTCATAACGGCTCACTGTCATATTTGTCACCCGATGAACTCTGGTTGATGTCATATAGAACACAAACGGTTTCTGGCACGGATGACGACTCACGGGTCGGGTGTTGAAAGCGTATGCCGTGTAATCCGCCCGTCGATACCTAACGGAAAAAAAATACAATGTAAAACAAAATGACCATATATTTATACATTTTGGGGTTTACTTATGTACTTTACTAATGTTTTGATATAGATTACCAATTTAAGAAAGTTCTCGACGGCATTTCAATCTCTCGAGCCGAAAAGATTCCGCGGAAAATCTGAACCGCGAATCCCCAAGAGACGGAAACAGTCCATTTGCGGCGTTTGTCATAGCATATCGACTGTTGCATAAGTCCAGCAGAGTCTAGCTTTGCCGGGACTTGTAGATGCTTCAAGGCATCAACACGTGTCATGTTTGGGAAAATCGGTTCGACCACGTCGAGGTGATGAAGCGTAACCAGTGGAGCCACCGGGTGAGCCGCTAGTAATCCAAAGAGATTGCCATACACATCGTACTGAAATACACAAAAGACAGCACCAATTAATATGGAACGGTTCAAAATTTAATTTGAGAAGAGTTACCAAACCGACCGGTTATTGGTAGGTACCGACGATTGGTTCTGTAATCAATGAACAAATCACCAACAAACAAGGAGAGTGTCACGTGAGACGCACGCGCCGTTAAATGCGTGACAACTCTTTAAAGAAACGGCCTGACACCGTGACGACGTGTACCTTACTCCGGCAACAATATAACGTACGGCAACATTGTGGTCCAGTGACGTGGCATTGTATCATAATTGAATTTTATAATGCAATGGATTTTTAACCAAAAGCGTGTAACTTTTTATTATCAAAAAACCCGGGGAACAATTTAATTTATAATCTCGATAAACTCATTGAATACACATTAACTAAAAAGCATTAAATACAATGATCAAATAAAATCTAGTTGTAGTTAAAACTACTTACTACTAATTAACCAACTGAAACAAAACACAAAGATTCGTATTAATCAATCAAAATATGTTATTTAGTTAGAAAATCATAGAATTTTCATTTACAGATTGTGTTTGGTGTAAAAGAAAGTAATATTAATAATCTGAACATGTTTTACAGTTAATTAACCAACTTAATTTAACTAGATTCATACGAATCTATGAGAATATTTCTTTACTAATAAGATTATAGTAAAAACATAAAATAAAAGTGATAATTACTGACCTGGTGAAAACCGAGTTCTTTAGTGAGTGGAACACCGAGTTCAGCCATGCAAGCTTGCATCCGATCATCGGAACCGTACAACGCCGGATACCTTTTAATACACCGATCTTGCATTTTGCTCAAAGCCACCGCTAATGGATAACTTATAGCAAATCCTCCACCGCCATAAGCCATTCCATAAGAGAAATAAATGTTCTGAAGATGACTCTCCGATAAACTGCCGATGTAATACATTTGATTATGATCGTATTTTCTCAAAACTCTGATTAGATTCTCGGCGACAAAGACTGTATCATCGTCTCCCATAACGAACCATCTCACATCTTTGAGTCCTAATTTAAGTGTCTCCGTAACGATTCTTGAAATTCTAATCGCCGATCTGTGTCCTTGTTTGTTTTTATACGGAAACTTCGATGTATCGCCGGAGATTTTCACCGGCGGGAGGCTAATTTCGTCTTCTTCGTCTTCTTCAGTAACTGGTTTTTCTAACCAGACATAACTACGCATTTGGTTTGGTTTGTACCAAATCTTGATGTACTCTTTTCTCTGTTTCCATAGTCTTGCCGACGCGGCGATACCGAAAACCACGTGTTGGAAACCGGTTTGCGGTGGCGGAGGTGGTGGTGGTGGTGAAGGTGGTGGAGAGGCGTATGATTTGATTACAGCCGTTTGATTTGTGTGGAAGAGAATCAACGGTTGAGATGAGTTGACAATGTCGTTGAGACGACGAACAACGGCGGAGAATGGCTCCACTTGACAAGCACGTGAGTTTGAGATAAGCTTTAGTGTGTAGACAACGTAAGTGGCGGAGACGAGGAGGAGGAGCGTTACCATAAGTTTGGATACGGGTCGGGTCGGTGAACCGGATCCGGATAAAGTCCGTTCCCACATTAGCTTCTCTGCTGGATCTTTCTGGTTATTCAGCTTCATCTTAAGAACCAAAGATGAAGAAAAGGAAACGAAATCAAAATCTAAGAAATATAAATAATTGGTAATAAATATTTCGATGGAAACAAATTTTATGGGTTTAAGAAGAAAGTGAGATTGAGAAGAAGAACATGCAGTGGCTCTGTTCTGATTTTCTAAAAGAGAAGACAAAAGTGTCTTGTGAAAGAGACTCATTTTACTTAGTTTATATATTAATATATTAAAATGTCATAGTCAAAAAGAAAATTATACTTTTAGTTAGCAAAAAATCTAATCTATTTTGTTTCGATATGATAAAGGTTAGATTCTAATTGTTACTCTTAGATTGATCTTGGAATTATCTGTATGAGTAGAGTAATTAACAAAAAACGTTATACGATATTTGTCATATTTAGCTCTGATAAACAATTGATATATCCTCGCGTTTGATTTTTTTTTTTTGTTGTCATTTACTGTATTTTACACTCAAACCGACAAACAAAATATACAGTCAATCAAATTTTGCTTAAGGAGATTTAAGAATTAATTAGGTGGGAAACAAGAAATACAATTATAACTACTAGTATTTTTTCGTTTTACTATGATAAGTATTTTTGCATGGACACGTGTATGGATTGTAGTGGAAAATATGTGTCGGTAGTAGCAGAACTTTGGAGGTGGTGGGGGAGCTAGGACTATTTTATTTATTATAGGGGTTGGTTTAGAAATAAAACTATAATTTTTGGGGCAATTTATGAAAATGATAAATTATGGGGGGGCATGGGTGGTGTTGTTGACAACTTGTTGTTGCAGACTACGAGACAATTTTATTACATCCATGCTGCTACTCTTCAGGAGCTTCTGAGTTCATCAGAGAGTTTAAAATTTCTAGCTCTTTTCTTTTTTGCCTATTTCTATCTACTTTTGTGGAAATCACATTCAAAAAAAATCAATGGGTTCTGTTACTAATTGAAGGCCCAAAACATTATTGATTGTTAAGCATTTTTCTTTTCTTTAATTACAGTGCATGTACCGACGTTTTTAGTCAAATTATTTGTGATACTTCAGTGATTTAGATATGAGATGTTTCGTTATTGTTATAATGTTATTATCCTTTTATTAAAAAGAATATTGAAATCTGCCCTTCAATAATGTTTGGGGCATGACATGTCCGATATAAAGAGACTTCAATTTTTTTTGCCGACAATGACACACGACGTCAGGAGCTTCGACGTTGCGGCAAAGAGTAAACTTTGACCACCAGATTAGGGTAAAAATAGAAAGCAGTTTTTTTTTAACCTTTCATTCTTTGATTAGAGATGTTCGAGTTTAATTACTTTGCATGGTCTAAAAATTGGCCTTTTGAAGTTGTGATCTTGGCCTGAGACTGATCTTGAACTTTGCTTTTGATTGAATGATCTAACTATGGATAACTTCAAAATTAAAATAAATAAGTCTACAAAATTTAACCATGTGATGCAATCAAAAGAACCGGAAAGTTTTGGAGGAGATATGCTTAGTTATCTTGATACGTTAATCGTATTACTATAGTAAGGGATATGCTAAGATTTCTTGCTACATAAAGTAACTAAGAACATTAAAAGGTTACAACAAGAAGTAAAGAACTTTACAAGAAACAACTTTAACAAATCATATATGAAGCATAGTTCGCAAACTCCTCCAATGATCTTCACATTCTCTTTACCATAATTAAAATTCTCCACCAAAAATAACAAAATTATTTATTTGTCGCTTGCTGAAGCGATTCATATTACAACAATGGCCTCCATGGTTAATGTTACGAGTATAATAGTTACGAGAAATCTCATCACCAAATTCAAAACTCCACGGCTCAAACTAGATCTACCTTCTCTACAACATTCTAGCCAGTTGAATGCAATCAAGAATGATCCAATAAAAATGATAAATAAGTACGCTTCAAGGAGAAATATCGTGGTTTCATGTTTGGATCGACCTAACTCTAGGCCGAATCAAATCTCTGGGTATGATGCTGTTATGAAATTTTATTCCTCTATAAACGAGAAGAATCAAGACCAATTAAGTAGTTGCATCTCCAGCGATTGTTTTATCGATGATTTCTCCTTTCCAAAGCCTTTTCGAGGGAAACAAGTAAGATTTTTTCTATAAGATCTCTCCGCAAACTTTTAAATCTATACGATGTGTATACATATTATACATTTCAAGATTTGTTTTGTGAATGAATTGACATATTTTTGCAGGAAGCTATGGAGTTCTTCGAAGAACTTGTGAAGAGTATGGGACAAAACGTTAAGTTTTGTGTTGAAAATGTGTGTGAAGGTGATGGACATAGTGCTGCTGTTAATTGGCATCTTGGTACGTTTTAGTACATATATCGCTCATGCTTATTGCCTAATTATACATACTTATGTTTAATAGTCGCATTGGTCTTCCTTTCGTTTTGTGTTTATTGTATGAAGAATGGAAAGGACGAAAAATTCCCTTTACAAGAGGATGTAGCTTCTATGAATTTATAGATGAAGGAGGAAGACTGGTTATAAGGTAACTTGTTTTTTTGGAGGGATATATATGTACTAATAAGTAGGAGATGAACATAGTGCTTTGTTTTTTTTTCTAACAACAAGCATTTATATATGTAGGATGGTACACTGCATACATAAATGATATGTTTAGTGAAAAAATATCTCAGTTTTTATTTATTTCATATCTATACTAATTAACAAATAATCTTGTAATTGATTTGACAAAAAAAAATCAGAAACGCGAGGATTTTGATTGAATCGCCAATTAAACCGGGAGGAATAACATTGGTAAAATAGTTATTTTCAATTTTTACAAATGAATAATGTAGATGAGAGGTATTTTTGAGTATATTTTTACATTTATTTTTATTGATAATATTTTGTTCAGAGCCTGTTAAAGAACATCACCTTCTTGTTCGACGAATTTCCAAAAGGAGCTGAGTGTAAGTTTTCAATATTAATTTATTTTTACATATCACATTTCATTCAAAATTCTTAAGCGCAATGTTTTTTAAAATATTATTTTGTTCTCTCAAATATTTCAGTGTTTTTGGAAAAACCTTATGCTATAATCCAAGCAGCAATTCGAATTTATGGACTATTTTTGGCGCCACTCATAAACCATGTAATGGCAAGCTACCTGAAGCTTCTAAGCAATATGGCCGAATTCTTCTTATTGGTCGTCAAAATTATCATCAAAATTCGAAACCTCTTCTTCAAATAGAAGAAACAAGGACTGCATACTTTTATTCTAAATCATCTTTTTCCTATATTTGATGATATTATTTTACTAACCGTATATGATTATTTGTACTTTCAAAAAAAAAAAACATTAACAATCTTGAGGGGTTGGTAATTAGAGATATTAAATTAAGTTTTTTTTCGTGATCCTGCTCACAAACCTAAGGTTAAAGTTTCGGGCTTTCGACCTACTCACAAATCTAACGTAAAATTTGATTAGAGAGCAAAAGAAGCTGACCAAATCAGAATTTGTTTATGACCATGTCAAATAACTACATCGAATCACAAGAGCAAATCAAATACAAAAAATGTTTACCGTTTTATGTCTTTTACTATTTAAAACCAATTTAAAATATCCCTTCCCGTAAAAAAAGACCTCTTCCCATTTACATTTACGTTGAGCCCAAAGTCTAAGCCCAAGTTATAAACAAAGCCCATAAACAAAAAAAGAAGAAGCGAAATGTTCTTTACGTTTTTCGCCTGTAAGAACAAAATTGCAGAGAAAGAATTTGATTACCGAGGTAGTGAAGATGAGGACACTCTGGAATCACTTTAGTACCATTTCCTATATCAAAATTTCTCCGAGAATGAGAAGAATTTCTGCAGCAAATTTGATCTCAAATCGAAATCTTTCAACCATTTCTTCTACTGAAGATCCCGAGCTCAGAGATTTTGTGGGATTTTTAGAATCTCTCAAAAACTATGAGAAATCAGGTGTACCAAAAGGAGCTGGAACTGATTCTGATGATGGATTCGATCTGGGTCGAATGAAACGTCTCATGCTTCGCCTCCGTAATCCTCATTACAAATACAAGGTTCGTGCTTTTTGCTAATTTCACCATTTCTCTTACTGATTCCTATGTTAAAGGTCTCATCTTTAGATTTGGATTGTTTTCATAATAATGAACAATTAGGATAGATTCTCCTATGGATTGAAAAGACTTGTAATGTTTGGAAGTTGTTTATTGAAAGGTCTAATCTTTAGATTTGGATTCGTTTTTGTGTTATGCATATTTTGTTTTCTGGTTTATGATTAGTGGAAGGTGAGATTAACAAGTAGGGCAGTGATTATAGGTTGTTCATGTTGCTGGAACTAAGGGAAAAGGATCAACTTCTGCTTTTCTCTCTAATATCTTACGAGCTGGAGGATATTCTGTTGGTTGTTATTCTAGGTAAAGTATTGACTTTGGATTAAAGTTTTATTGTATTTTGAGTTTGAATCTTTCATGGTTACTTACATGAGTTTTTTGTTCTTCATTGCAGCCCACATATTCTGAGTATCAAAGAACGGATTTCTTGTAATGGAGAACCTGTCTCTGCTTCCACTCTTAATGATCTTTTCTATTCAGTCAAACCGATTCTTGAACAGTCTATTCAAGAGGAAAATGGTTCTTTGAGTCATTTTGAGGTAACTAATCAAGCTTCTCTTAGATTCTGCATTTCACACAGTTTCCTTTTGTTTCTTATACAGATATTTCTTTTTGGCAGATTCTCACTGGGATAGCCTTCTCTTTATTTGAAAAGGAAAATGTCGACATTGCGGTTATAGAGGTGGCTCATCTTTTTACATTAGACCTTTAAAGAGACTTGCTTATGCTATTGTGTTGAAGATTGCCGTCTAGTGTAATTAGCTTATGTATACCACTGTTTTATATTTTCTTGGGTATCATCAGGCTGGGCTAGGAGGAGCTCGAGACGCTACAAATGTCATTGAAAGTTCAAATCTTGCTGCATCGGTCATAACAACGATAGGTGAGGAACACATGGCAGCACTTGGGGGTTCCTTGGAAAGTATAGCAGAGGCTAAATCTGGAATTATTAAACACGGTCGCCCAGTTAGGTGGTTTTTATGTGTTTGCTTATCTTATAACCTTTGAATTATAAGCACATTGATAGATAGAGTTTTACGTGTTGTTATGAAACTTGTAGGTGGTTTTAGGTGGACCGTTTCTTCCTCATATCGAGGGCATTCTCCGTTCTAAAGCAGCTTCAGTGTCGTCATCGGTTATTTTGGCATCTAATATTGGATCTAGTTCTTCAATCAAAGGCATCATTAACAAAAATGGGATCGGGCTTTGCCAGTCCTGTGACATCGTGATACAGAATGAGAAAGATGATCAACCAGTAAGTTTCAAAAACCTTTTATTTTTTATTCAAGAAATGGGTCTGTGATTCTTAATATATCAACAAATTGTACATATAAATGCAGATTGTTGAGCTTAGTGATGTAAACCTACGTATGCTTGGACATCACCAGCTCCAAAATGCTGTTACTGCCACATGTGTGTCTCTTTGTCTTCGCGATCAAGGTATAATGCACTTTTGAGTCTCTATATCTAGCAACAAAAGAATTGAACAAGCTTACAAATTTTGTTACTTTTATTATGGAATAATCAGGATGTGGGAGAGTGACAGATGAAGCAATTAGGATTGGTTTAGAGAACACTCGTTTACTTGGGAGAAGTCAGTTTCTGACACCAAAAGAAGCAGAGACTTTACTATTACCCGGAGCAACAGTGCTTCTTGATGGAGGTTGGTTATAGCTTTAATGTTTTCTACTTCGGATCTTAGTCAATTGAAAGTTTTGTTTCTTCTCTATGAGTATCGTAATGTTAGAACCGATCCTCTTTCCTTGAAACTTTTGGTTTACGGTATCAATCTCTGGTCTGTTTTTCAGCTCACACCAAAGAGTCAGCGCGAGCCCTCAAGGAGATGATAAAGAAGGATTTTCCAGAGAAAAGATTGGTATTTGTGGTTGCCATGGCTAGTGACAAAGATCATGTGTCCTTTGCAAAAGAACTTCTCTCAGGTCTAAAACCAGAAGCAGTGATTCTAACAGAAGCTGACATCGGTGGAGGTAAGATTAGATCAACGGAGTCTTCGGTGTTGAAAGAATCATGGATAAAAGCTGCTGATGAATTGGGGTCAAGGTCTATGGAAGCTTCAGAAAACAAAACTGTGTTGGGTTCCTTAAAGCTTGCCTACAAGATACTCAGCGATGACACAACAAGTAGTGACTCAGGAATGGTTATAGTCACGGGTTCGCTTCACATTGTATCTTCAGTCTTAGCTTCTCTTCAACATTAATTTCCTTATCTTTACGAGTCTCTTGTAAAAAAACTCAGTTTGTGTTAAACCAAACAAATCTTTTTCCTGGAACATCATGAACCGTAACATTTGATGGTAGTTGAAACCTTCTGAAAGAGGCAGAGACTTTCAAAGAAGCAAATAAACAAAGTAGGTGAGATTATTAGTTGTAGTTTTTGTCCCACATCGCTTACGTAGAATAGTAAGAGGCTTGTGAGCTTACTATATAAAGAGAAGAGGTGGTTCAGTTGGAAAGTATGATCCTTCAGGCAAGTTATAGGGGAAATGAGGAATGGTTATAATCTCGCTTTAATGCGTGATGAGCGCTCCGCTCAAAGCCTGTTACGACTAATTGGGCGCTCCAATTTTTATACAATCTGATCCCTCTCTTGTCCAAACACTTTTTTAAAATAACATTTTCACTCTAAAAAAGTACAAAAAATATTTTAATATATAAATTTTCTTTACAGTTTATAATTATTAAATATTATATTCATAAAATTATCCCAATGGGCTTGGGTTGGGCCTTATAAGTTATATTCCAGTTATAATAGTCCAAAAAAAGGATAAATTATCTATTTTGTAAAACAATTTAGTTATGAAATGATAACCATTGAGGAAATTACAACGGATATGCACAGAAAAAAGAAAATTAAGTTGGGTAAGAGAGAGAGTGATGTTTTGATATTTTTACCCTTATGAGAGAAAAAGAGATAGAAAACGAAAGAGAAGGAAAAAAAATAAAAGAAGTTCAACGTTCATGATAACTCATAAGTTAACAGTGATAAACAAATTATTATGATAACTAAATAAACTAATGCATAAATTAACATGTTACAAGAATAGGTAATTGCTAATCTATTAGTTACTGAATGTGAACATGATAAAAAATAAAAAAATCGTTATATGTAATAGTTATCTATAATGTTGCATACAATTTACCAATTTAAAAGACATGTTAAGGTGATAACTAAATTGCTAATGTATAGTTAAAAGTAATAACTAAATTACCAAAATAAATAAATATGTTATTACATATTATATAATAAATGATTTAACACAAAAAACATGTTTTCGACGTAAGATAAATAGTGCTTTCATTTTGCTACTGTTTTTTAAAGACATGTTTATCATACTAATCAAATAATTAACTACCTAAATTTGTTACCGCCAAAACTTATTTTTTGTTGTTCCATATAATGAGTTTATCTTAATATTTTTCTTGTTAACGTGTATATGTGACGAAAGATATTTTTGTCATTAATTTGAGTCAGATGAAAAATAACTAAATAGCAAATTTTCATGCATAGATACCTAATTATTTATTCATTTGAGCATAGATTTTTAATTCACCCTAACCATTTTTTTAAACAAATTTTTATAGCCCACGTGGTATTGGCCTAGTTTTAAGAAAAATTTACGCATATTTAATTTTATAGAATTCTTATACTTGGATAGTAATAATTTTGTAGTATTTGGCTATAATTATGTTCTTATAGCTACTAGTTAGGCTTAAGCAAGCTTGAGTTAAAGTCATGTTCTTTGTGATGACCATCGAAACCAAACACACAATTTGATTAAGTTTTAAGGAAACCGAGTCAATTGAGAAATAAAAAGGTATAAAATGTACATGAGGAGCCAAACCTAACCAGAGCAGCTCATCAAACAATTTGTCTGCTTTCAAGTACTACTAATCATCCACAAATAACGCCTTGCAATATGATTGTATAAGAAACAATGTTGAAGACGTTACATTTCATATGTGGTTTCTAAAACCCAACTAGATTCTGAGGCCCACGATTGGCCCAGATTCGTTTAGGGGACCTTTTCTATCTTCAGTTGACTATATATTTGTTTCCCTTAATCGCAAGAAATCAGAGGAAAGAAAATAGGGTTTTGCAGGTAAAAAAAAAGAGTAACAATGGCGACAATGATCACCAATCTTCGAAGGGATTTGATAGAGGAGATTATATCTAGGGTTCCCTTGAGATCTATGAAAGCAGTAAGATTAACTTGCAAAAGTTGGAATAATATATCCAAAAGTGAGATCTTCACGAAGATGCAGATTGATAAAGCAACAACTAGAGAAGGGAAGACTATGATGATATCGGTGATGCCTCACAATCTTTCTTTAATGAGCGTCGCCGTCGACGACGTTGATCCATCCGTAGAGTTTAAAGGTCAGCTTAGTTTTCTTTGTAATCAAGTCAGTATACATAAAGTTATCCATTGTGAGGGTTTGTTGTTATGCTTCTTGAAAGACCATACTAGGGTTGTGGTTTGGAATCCGTATTCCGGGCAAACAAGGTGGGTCAAACTCAGATATCCCCACCCTCCAAGTCCAAGCAAATGGGATTGGTTCAGATATGCCCTTGGATACGAGGATAAAGGATCTTGTCGTAGCGTTAAATTCTTAAGGTTTTTAGATTATTTACCTGAAGAACCAGAAAACCAAAATGTTTGCTATGAAATCTATGATTTTGACTCTGATTTATGGACAACTCTTGATGTCACTTCACACTCGTGGATATGTTATTCTAGCTGTGGCGTGTTTCTCAAGGGAAACGCTTACTGGCCTGTTGTAAAAAGTAGCTCAGAAGCTAACATCGATCACATAATCTATTTTGACTTTACAAGAGAGAGTTTCGGGCCGCCTCTACCTTTACCGTTTGGCGCTACAGATCGTGGATATTCATATGTGAATTTATCTTGTGTTAAAGAAGAGAAGCTTGCAGCTTTTTTTCAGCACTACATTTCATATAAATATGAATTTGAGATATGGGTTACGACTAAGATTGAGGCCGAAATGGTGTCGTGGAGCAAATTCTTGAGAATGGATTTGGGACCTAATATAGATATTCCAATTACTTTCTTCATTGACGAGGAGAAGAAAGTTTTCATGGGTTTTGAGCATAGAGAATATCCCAAGAGATTTATTAACATCATCGGAGAGGCTAAATATTTAAGAAAATTGGATCTCCAAGTACCTCAAGGCCAATACTGTTGCCCACCTTTGTGCTCTTATGTTCCAAGTTCGATCCAAATCAAGAAACCTGCACTGAGGCAAAAAGATAGAGCAAAATAGTTTAGAAAAGCGCTGATTAACTCAAAACTGCAATTGAAAAGCTAGTCCAGAATCAATATTTATAAGTTGAGATTGGTTTGCTAAGTTACTGCATTTTTTTTTAAAATTTTTTTGTGTTTCTTAAACTAGAAGTGATGGTTATGGTGATTACACTTGTGGTCTGCATGAGCAGAACATTGAGCGTGATCGATATCTTACGTAATAAAGAACCATATGATGTTGGGCTTCTATTTTACTTTCTGCTGTGTTTTTGTCAATAACTTTTTGGGTTGTATGAATAATATATTGACCTTGCGTGTGAGAGAAAAACAAAAATACACACAAATGTTTGCAACTATTTAGGGTTACTCCATAGCGCTACAACTTGGTGTGCTATAAGTTCAAACCTTTTTTCAAATAACCTGCAAATAACTTCCTCGATTCTTGAACTTTTAACAAACAAGTTCATCTTAAATGCCTATTCTGAATAAACCGTAAGCACAAACAACCTTGTCTAGGTCAGTAAATGCATTAATGACAATCTCATATGTGTGGCTGTTCCAGTTCGTCCCCGTCTCTTTGCATAGAGTCTTAGCTCGACAAGATCCCAGATCTAAACAATGCCTTAGTCAATATATTGTATATATGTAACTACCTTAGGCTCAAAACCTAGCTAGCTTGTTCATAGAAGACATCATCGTTATGACTCCTTTCAATATCGTTCTCCTTGTATAAGCCATTGATATAGATATTATAGGTATAACAAACATCAGGATCAGCTCATCAAACTACTTGTCTACTTTCGGGTACTGCCCAACAACCACGCCTTGCAACAAACGATTGTGTAACAAACAATATCGGACTTCCTGAAAAGAGAAGTCACAATATACCAGAGAAGTGAGAAACCAAGCAGCCATGGAATCCCTGAAAATAGATTCCGGTGTATCGAACTTCTTAGAGAATTCAAGGTGTTAGTCTGTTAGAGGTTTTCAACTAGCGTTATGATCAAACCCAGATATTCTTACCGCCCTTACCAAGAGGACATGTTCAGTTATGCTCTTGGATATGAGAATAGGAAATCTTGTCGTACCGTTAATTTCTTGAGGTTTGTAGACTATTTACTTCAACGACTCAAAGAGAGTGTTTTTGGGTACGAAATCTACGATTTTGACTTAGATTCATGGACAACTCTTGATGTCAGTCCACACTGGCATATAATATCTTGTGACCTTGGCATTACTCTTAAGAGAAACACTTACTGGCATGCTAGAGAAATGAATTTAGAAGAAAATATCGTCGATCACATAATATGTTTTGATTTTACAAGAGAGAGATTTAGACCGCTTCTGCCTCTGCCGGTTAGCGTTGGGGTTCATGATTATGAATATTTGACTTTATCTCGTGTTAGAGAAGAGAAGCTTGCCGCTTTATTTCAGCACACCGAATCAAATCCATATGAGCTTGAAATATGGATTACAACTAAGATTGAGGCTGAAATGGTGTCGTGGAGCAAGTTCTTGAGAATGGATACGGGACCTGATATATTGGTCACAACTATATGTGAAGGATACTTCATTGACGAGGAGAAGAAAGTCGCCATGGGATTTTAATGAAGACAGAAGACATTCCAAGAACATTTAGCATTATTGGAGAGGCTGGATACTTAATAAATTTAGATATTGGAGTACTCACAAACCAAATGTGTCGGCTACATGTGTGCTCTTATGTTCCAAGTTTGGTCCAAATCAAGAAACCTGCACTACGCAAAAGGATCAAAGACAAAGCAGTTTAGAAAAGCCACGATTTGCACAGAACATGTTGAGACTTGAAGCATTTAAAAAGCAATTCTAGAAGCAAAATATGGAGGAGAGAAAAGGATGGTTAGTCTTAGTTTACTATTTCTTATCTATTTATCTTGTTGTCGAAGCCTAATTTACTATGTTACAAAACTAATTTGGCATTTCTTTCTCATTTACTTTATTTTGGCATTTACGTCAAAAGGAATTTGGAACAGAATTTCCTTTCAATCACTTTTGTTGTTGCTTCATGAATCTTTTCAATTTCTGGATTTGCAGATTGGTTACTGTAAGAAACCTTGGTATTCAAGTTTGTTTATTGAACATAGAAATTAGAAAACAGAATACATAAATACTGTACAAGCTGTTTAACGTAACCGACTCTAATAAACATTCTAATCAAGAGTAAACCACATCTAAACCGGATATGATAACCAATTGATGAGATATATGGAACTATCACTTGTAGTGTTGATAGTTATTATTGATCTTGAAGCCCACGATTGGCCCAGCTTCATTCGTTTAGGGTTTTTGGTATCAATAAGTGTTATATACTTTTCCTTAACGGCAAGATGAAATTTGAGGAAAAGAAAAATAGGGTTTTCGGAAAACCCAACAATGGCGACAACGATCTCTAATCTTCCGAGGGAGTTGATAGAGGAGATTCTTTCTAGGGTTCCCTTGAGAGCCATGAAAGCAATGAGATTAACTTGCAAAAGTTGGAACAATTTATCTAAAAGTGAGAGTTTTATGAAGATGCACATTGGTAAAGCTGCAACAAGAGAAGAGAAGACCATGATGGTTGCGGTGATGCCTCACACTCTTGCTTTAGTGAGCGTTGTCGTCGACGGCGTTAATCCATCTACAGAGCTTAAAGGTCAGTTTAGTTTCCTTGACAAGGAATTCTTTATATATCGAGTCATCCACTATGAGGGTTTGCTGTTATGTATTTTGAAAGACGCTACTAGGATTGTGGTTTGGAATCCGTATTTGGGGCAAGAAAGGTGGATCCAAATCAGATATTCTCACCGTCCACATGGTGTAGACCATTTCAAATATGCTGTTGGATACGCCGACAAGGTATCTTGTCGTAGCGTTAAATTACTGAGGTTTTTAGATTATTTCCACAAAGCATCCGATAAACCATTTTTTTGGTATGAAATCTACGATTTTGACTCTTGTTTATGGACAACTCTTGATATCACTCCACATTGGGGTATATCTTGGACTTACCCTAGAGTTTCCCTTAAGGGAAACACTTACTGGCCTGCTAGAGAAATGAACACAAAAGGTTTCCAAGATCACATAATCTGTTTTGATTTTACAAGTGAGAGATTTGGTCCGCTTCTACCTCTACCTAGGGCTCAAGGATGTCATGTGAGTTTATCTTGTGTTAAAGAAGAGAAGCTTGCAGTTTTACTTAAGCACCGGCTGCACCACGATTCATACGAATATGAGTTTGAGATATGGATTACGACTAAGATTGACGTCGAAATGGTGTCGTGGAGCAAGTTCTTGAGAATGGATATGAGACCTAAGATAAAGCTTCCACTTAGTTTCTACGTTGACGAAGAGAAGAAAGTTTTCATGGGTTTTGATCATGGGGAATATCCCAAGTTATTTCTTAACATCATTGGAGAGACTGGATTCTTAAGAAAATTGGATCTCGGAGTACATGAAGGCCACCGTTCGCCATGCTCTTATGTTCCAAGTTTGGTCCAAATCAAGCATCCTGCAGGAGACAAAATGATAAAACAAAGTAGTTTAGAAGACCGTCGATTTGCTCAAAACAGTTTGAGACTTGCTGCAATTGAAAAGCTCATCAATTAGAGTTATTGATATTGGTATGAGGATGTGCGAAACAAGCAAACGGGATGATTAGGCATAAAATTGAGATTGTTTGCTAAGTTAGCATTTAATGTTATACCTCAATTGTTTTTTTAATGATATTTACATTCTTAGCAAGAAAAGAAAGAAGAAGACATCAACGCTGTTTTTATTTTTTTTTAATTTAGTGTTAAATTATATGCAAAGAAAAAATAAACGTGAATATACGTGAATGCAAACTTTTCATAGCATACTTATAAATTCCTATATTCTCGGTGTATTATCTCGATGCGAACCACACTTGGAGTCCTTCGACATGCTTCTCTACCTTCCCTTGCTTTAGAGTACTCAAACGGTTTCTAACATTTTTATCAATCAGCTTGACCATTTTTTCCGTTGTTGAGGGTCGCTCTCCGTGTCTTCTATCATTCCTCTCCGTCCATATGAAATGTATTGCATTCTCAAACACAAACTTAAGGATGAATCTCTTGGTGTTATCATGAGATTTGCTTGTAATTTCCTTCATCACTTCTAGCCACTTGTCCGAGAACTTGTGTAACAAGATACCACGAACCAGTTTCTCCCATACTTCCTTAGAGAAAGGGCATTGGAAGAATAAATGTTCCCGCGTTTCTAAAGGGTGTTTGCAAAACACACAGCTTGTATCTACATTCAGTTTCCAATTCACCATTCGTTCCCCTGTCGCCACTCTATTTTTCATAACCAACCATGAGATAAATGTGTACCTTGGGGTAGCCCCAGAAAACCAAATCACTTTGTGTCCATTCCTCTCAGCTTTAGGTAAGCGAATTTGCGACCATGTCTCTCTAGAGCTAAACTGTTTCCTGTAGCAGTCATTTTTCCCTTTCCATAATGCTGCATCCGGTTCTGTTTCCAAACGGTGTTGTCTTTTTTTTCGCAACTCTTCCTCGACTTGGTTCAGAAAATCTCGTCGATGGTGGCTGCTTCTGGTTCTGTTCATCACTTTACAGAGCTTTCTCTCTAGCGGAATAGCCATGTCAATGCAGCCCCTATCTCCTAGTTTCTCATGATGGCGACACGGAATACTTTAGATTCCTTGATGTATAATTTGAATTGAAGTATGAAATGTCAAAATACAGAATAAGCATCTCGGTACCATTAGAGCATCTCGATCTCATCTATCTCAGGATGTTAAAACGAATTAATTAATCATTCTTCCAAGCCATTTAATTTGAACAGCTTTAAACAAATAAGTTTAGTTATGTGATTTGAGTAGTTGTACAAGAGAATGTTTATAATTCAATGAAAGAGTTTCCGAAACAATGAAATGAGTAATGAGAAGCGAACTTAGTGCAAGAGCACGAAAGAGTTAACTCACGACAATTTAACAAGACAATAGTCAAAGAGTTCATAAGATTATTTTAGGCAAGACTTAATTTCAGGAGCTAGTGTGGTATATTTAAGGCACCTAAGAACTCATGATTAAGTTCAGAGAGAATGGGGTGTAAAAAAAAAGAAGAATTTAGTTCAAGACTATAGAATATTTGGTTCTCTAAACTACATTATTCAGATGGGTTTTAGCATTTTATTTTCTGATGAGCACATGGATTGCTTCATTGGCTCTACCGGAAAAACCATTAGCAGGGATGACATATACCTGATAGGTGTATCAAAGACTTCAACGTTTAATTAAGAACAGATACGACGTTCTCAGTCTGAAAGGTTTCGGCTAATAGATTCTGAAGCCCACGATTGGCTTGAGGTGTAGGCTCGTAGTTAATAGATTCGGAAGCCCAAGATTGGCCCAGCTTAGTTCGTTTAGGATTTTTCCTTTGTATCTTCAATTGATTATATATCTTTTTTTCCTTAGATCGTAAGAAATCAGAGGAAAAGGAAAATAGGGTTTTGAAGGTGAAAACAAAAACCCAACAATGGCGACGATGATCTCCAATCTTCCAAGGGATTTGATAGAGGAGATTTTTTCTAGGGTTCCCTTGACATCTATGAAAGCAGTGAGATTAACTTGCAAAAGTTGGAACAATTTATCTAAAAGTGAGAGCTTTACGAAGGTGCACATTGGTAGAGCAGCAACAAGAGAAGAGAAGACTATGATAGTCGATGTGATGCCTCACAAACTTAATTTAATGAGTATTGTCATCGACGACGTTACTCCATCTGCAGAGTTTAAAGGTCAGTTTAGTTTACTTCACAAGAACTACCGTATAAATCAAGTCTTACACTATGAGGGTTTGTTGTTATGCATTATGAAAGATCCTACTAGGATTGTGGTTTGGAATCCGTATTTGGGACAAACAAGGTGGATCCAACTCAGGTATTTTCACCGTCCACATGGAATAGACCATTTCAGATATGCTCTCGGATACGCGGATAAGGAATCTTGTAGTAGCCTTAAATTCTTAAGGTTTTTAGATTATTTCTACAAAGCACCCGAAGAGGAATTTTTTTGGTATGAAATCTACGATTTTGACTCTGGTTTATGGACAACTCTTAATGTCACTCCACACTGGGGTATTTATTCGACTTGCCCTTGTGTTTCCCTTAAGGGAAACACTTACTGGCCTGCTAAAGAAAGGAGCACACAAGGTTTCCAAGATTATATAATCCGTTTCGATTTTACAAGAGAGAGATTTGGACCCCTTCTAGCTCTGCCTACGGATCGTGAATCTTCATTTGTGAGTTTATCTTGTGTTAAAGAAGAGAAGCTTGCAGCTTTATTTAAGCACCGGCTGCACCATGATTCATACGAATATGAGTTTGAGATATGGATTACGACTAAGATTGAGGTCGAAATGGTTTCGTGGAGCAAGTTCTTGAGAATGGATATGAGACCTAAGATGGAGCTTCCACTTACTTTCTACATTGACGAAGAGAAGAAAGTTTTCATGGGATTTGATCATGGAGAATATCCCAAGTTATTATTTCTTAACGTCGTTGGAGAGACTGGATTCTTAAGAAAATTCGAGAATATCCAATACCGTTCGCCATGCTCTTATGTTCCAAGTTTGGTCCAAGTCAAGAAACTTGCACGAGACAGACTGAGAAAACAACGTAGTTTAGAAAACCGTCGATTTGCTCAAAACATTTTGAGACTTGCGCGCAATGGAAAAAGCTAATCAATATCAGTTATTGATATTGGTAGGAGGATGTGCAAAACCGAGTAAACGGGATGATTAGGCGCAAAATTGAGATTGGTTTCTAAGTTATAGCATTTAATGTAGCTAGTACCTCAACATTTTATTTTTTTATTTTTTTCTATTTACATTCTTAGCAATATCAGTAACATGAGAGCATGTCGATCTCATCTATTTCAGGATGTTTCAACAAAATTAAACATATTTTCAAGCCATTTGAACAGCATTAAACAAATAAGTTTGGTTATGTGATTTGAGTAGTTGTACGAGAGAATGTTTATAATTCAATGAAAGAGGTTCGCAAACAATGAAATAAGCAAGTGCAAGAGCACAAAAGAGTTAACACACGACAATTTAACAAGATACTAATGAGTAACTAATAGTCAAAGAGTTCATAAGATGATTTTAGGCAAGACTTCATTGCAGGAATGGATACGGAAGCTAACTTATTTCCAATTATTTTCTTCATTGATACTTAAGAATTTTGGATCTCAGAGTATCTGAAGGCCAATTCTATCGACCAAGTTTGGTCCAAATCAAGAAACCTACGCTGAGGCAAAAGGATGAAACAAAGTAGTTTAGAATAGCATTATTGATCTGCTCATTTGAATGTAAACGTAAAAAAGAAACCCAACAGCATCATCATTTGAAAAGAAACCATACGTATGATGATGCTGTTGGGTTTCTCTTTTACGTTGTTTTGTGCATATGAGTGTAAAATTTCAACATCTAGATTTCAGTAATATCGATATTTTTCATGATTATTCATACAACAGTTTTAACAGAACTTTATATATACACGTCACTTGTAAGCTGCGAAAAAAAACTAAATAGGAGAATTTAAAATGGAGGACAGTGTAAAAAGATTCATGTAACGATCCAACATTTCTTCATAAAATTCTAACGTAAAAAACAATCATATTGTGAGATGGTTTTAGAGAAAGAAACAAAGTTCCAAAAGACACATTCGTTCTCAAATCAAAGGTACTATGTAACCTTAAATAAGACCAAAAAGAAACAAGAAAGTCCTTTTCAAGGAAGATCAGATCCAGCAGCACCACCACCGAAACCACCAGCTCCACGACCAAACCCTTGCCTAGCTCCACCAGCTCCACCCTGTACATAACCAAAACATTTAATTACACACCAACATAATTGCATTGCATTCTAGCAATCATGAAACCACCATTACTCATGATAGAAAGACCTAGTGGCAGAGCATCGAATATTTAGGGAAGCCAAGTGCACAACAGATTAAAGCAAAGCAATTTACACAAGGTGCTTATCAGACAGAGTTCATAAAATGATTTAGGGAACCTAAGAACACAACATGTTGTTGAAAGATAGTGGCTTCAGAAGTTTCCTCAAAATTAAGCATGATACTAATGCGTAACAAATAAAAGTGTTCACAAGAGTTTGACAAGAAAGGAGAGATTTGGTACCCTGAAGCCAGGCTGGTAATCAGCAGGTGCTCCAGCCTTGTCACCATACTCTCCACCTGATTTAGGACCTCCACGGTATCCATCTCTGTCACCAAACCTCCTCTCTCCATCACCACGAGGAGGGCCACTGTATAAAACCAAATCAACACCGTCACATATCAACACTTAACAAGTAACCATGATACAATAACAAGACTGAGAATTGAAGATTCAAATTGATTACCGGGGACGGTCACCACCACCTCCAAAAGGTCGACCAAGAGGCTTCTGTTGCTTCTTCAAAGTAGCAGGAACAATCTCAGATGGGAGATTAAGGTAAGTCCTGAGAAAGTCAATACCTTCATTTGTGAGGAACCAGTAGTAATGCATCCAAGCAAAGGTCTCTCTCACATATTCCTTAGATTTGAAACTCTGCATCAACTTGATAACTTGCAGATTTGGAACACTCTCAATCAAAGGATGTTGTGGTAAGTTGAAATCCTTTTTAGCAAACAAAACACCCTCTGCACACAAAAAGAACCAATTCCAACCATTTCTAAGTACAATTCTCTTGAATCAACCAATCAATCATCATGCATAAACCCATTAACGTAGAAGACAACTAGATTCATAAGCTCAAATCAAAATGGTACCTTTGAAGAGGTACTTGGAGATCTCACGGCGGTTAGTCTCTGATATGATCTGCAAATACGAGAAACAAGATTAGCTTTTTTATATACAGTTTGAGTATACTCAGCATTTTGAAATCAGTATTTGATTCACGTAAGGAGTGATTTAGGGTTTAGAGATGTTACCATGATTGCGATGAGATTGAAGAAGGAGGCGATAGAGAAGGTGACTGCGTTTGTATGTGTTTTGCTTTAACTTCTTCTCCTAACGCGAAACCCTAATTTCGACTGAAGCCGCCACTTTTATAACATGTTTGTCTTAAGGGTTTATGTGTGTCCCTAATTGGGCCGATATAAAAAAATGTTAATGGGCTAACATGGCCCAATCTAATTTATTTTATACCCAAAGTTATTTAGCTTTAGTCTTTCATATATTAAATCAGGACATTTTCTACTTCAGTAATTTGTGAGAAATTTCATCAAGTAGACTGTAGACATAAAAATTGCTGTAAGAAAAAAAAAAGACTGTAGACATAAAAGATACAAGAAATTTCATATCACACGATTTACATATATAATTTCATACTTCTTGGTTTAAAGTTACAGTAATATATAATTCAAGGTAGAGTGCATTTTTCCAATTCAACGTTTGCTCTTCCCTCTCTCTGGTATTTGTTTAAAAACAGGTTCCTCACACTCTTCCCTCTCAATAGTGGCAGTTTTAGTTTTGGAACTTTTATTTCCCAAACGTTGCCAAGTTTGATTCTTTTGGTCCCTTGTCAAAATGGATAATGAGGGAAATGATTCCAGCAGCGACGACTCCTACACGGGTGGCTTTGAATTCCGACGTAGAAAAAAACGTCCGCATGAAGAAGCGTCCAAAATGCCAACGATCATAATATCAGACTTAGAATCAGAAACAGAATGTGCTTCCGAGGAGAGTATCGACAAGATCAAAACTGTGAGTGTGTATTCCTTCTCTTTCTCTTCTTTATGTAAGAACATCTCCAATGCCTAACTCTATTTTTTCCTTTATTTTAGAGATGATTCTATTTTAGAGAAAATATAGTTAATTTTGCTCCATTGTATTTTCAAAATAGAGTTAACTCTAAAATAGAGGAAAAGTGTAGAGATTGCTCTCTATATATAGAGTAAAAAATAAGACTACTCTATATTTTTCTCTATTTTAGAGTCATACATTGGAGCAAAATCAACTATATTTCTTCTAAAATAGAGTTAGGCATTGGAGATGGTCTAAAAGTTTGATGCTTTTTTACTTATACGTAACCCGATGTAAGCAGCTGTTGAATTACAATAATATGGAGACTGATAATGGTGACAAGGAGAAGAGTGAGGAAGATGACTTGTGTGCTCTGAAGGATGCACTTGAGGCTGTTATATTGTTTCAAGGTTTAAGTGAATATCAAAAGAAGTTGATGTTTCCAAACTTGAAGAATCTTGGAGCTGAAACAATTAAAGAGCTCATCGATGAATGGAAGGAGTTGAATGTTGAGGAGCTAAATTTGAACATCAAGAAACAAACTTTCTTTACAAAGTTTGCAAACGCTAGCTGGAGTTTGATGTTACTTATTCAACAAGAAAATAATTTCTGCTTTTGGATGTTTTATGTTATTCCTACTTCATTGTTTTTTGTGTGTTGTGTGTTGCTGCATCTTTTGAATGATGGATCCTAATAGAATGTGGGTTATTTTAAAAGTTTAATGGATGAGAACTTCACAGCTTTTGTTTTACTGTCTTTTATTTGTTGTGTTGGCTACTACAGTCAGTTTCACAGAAAAAGAGAAGTTATCCCAGAGTTACAATGGTTCTGAATAAGCCATCTATTGAATATAACAATGTTTCCTTATTAAATTACATTGAAATCAAACACGTAAAGATTTAAGAGAGGAGACAATTCAAAACGATTTGAATCTAGGATCACGTATTCCAATCTCTCTACAGATTTGGATAATCAGAAATATTCAAAGACACTAACAATCCGTAAATATAATGGAGGTTCTGTTTTGTTTCCCGGACCAAAAATCCTGTGACCTGTATGAAATTGTCAATATATCTGCAAACCACAGTCAATTATCTTGTCCTCATTGTCCTAGTGTCAGCTTCCAAATCATAGGTTGTAGCAAAACCAAACATAGTTAGATCTTTCAAATTGTAATGCAGGTTCCATCCTCCCCAGACCATGCTTCTTAAGACAAGTCCAACAACTTGTATATTTACTGCTTTTGATGTTTTCATCTTCTGCTTCATAGTCTCCATCTCCAGCATTCGCGGCTACTACTCTCAGCATCAAAGTAGTCCTCTTCGCTGCTGCTGCTACTCTCAAAATCAAAATATTCCTCTTCGTTGCTGCTACTTTCAGCATCAAAGTATTCCTCTTCGCTGCTGCTGCTGCTACTCTCAGCTTCCTCCTTAAAGATCTGTACACCACACTCAATGATCTTGTGCTTATCCCTGCAGCTGAATTTAAACAGAATCTCGCTTGTACTCACATCTACGCCTATTTTTTCTGAAAACAAGTCACCATAAAATATAAACAGATGTTCTGTTCGAATTTTAGACGACTCTAGAATCACTACCCGGTGATAGAATTTGTTAATTTGGACACCTCCTTTGATTCTTAGACGACATGTTATATCATTAGTTGGGAAGTCTTCGATTGGCGAAAAGAGAAGGCAAGCCTTGAATCTTGAGGACACCGAGAAAGTCCCCGCAACTGGAGCCAGAGGGATGGTTATGGAGTTTCCTGTAGCTTTGTGAGTGAACTCCGCAGGGACTTTTTTGCCAGGTAACCATATATACCCTTCAACCCTTTGTTGTTTGATTGCTCTTCTTGCTTTTTCATCCAGTTTTAAACAATTGTGGAATATAAGTAACTTGACTGGGTTATGGAAAGAATGTACTCTCTCAAGTGATCGACAATGGTTTGCACATAGGAACTCTAGGGAAGGAGGAAGACCTGGCAACGAAACAAGTTTTCTGCAGCATTTGATGGTAAGAGTTCGTAACCGAGTGAGACGTATGACGCAATCTGGAATCGTCTCTATATCACTAAAGCTTAGGCTTAGCATAGTTATGCTTGGCGGGACATATGTTAATCTCTTGAGGCTTCGGCATTCTAAGCTAAGTTGATCAAGACGAGACCAATATTTAACAACTGATGGAGGAACTTCTTCTATCTTTGTTTTTCCTACATCAAGAGATTTGATGTTCCTCGAAATATCTGGAAAACTGCTCAACTGTGAGCACAGAGTCATGCTGACTTTCTCAAGAGATACTAAGTTGATGTTGGTTGGAACAACTTTTAACATTTTACACCCAAACATCATCAACGCTTTCAGTTTTTGTAGATTCGAAATGGAAGAGGGAAGCTCCACCAAACTTGAGCACTTAATAAGTGTCAATGTCTCAAGATTAGTAGCATTTGAAAGATTAGGAATTTCTTTCAACTTACGCGAAAAGCTCAAATCTATATTCTTGAGATTTGTAAGGGACTGCATGTTAAACACAAGAAATGAGAAACGTCATATCAAGGTTGAAGCATATTTAAATATATAAATACCAACCTGGATTCCTCCCCAGAGCTTCTCTAGATTGCTGTGTGGCATATGGAGTACCACGAGACGTTCTGGCTGGAATCTCCGAGGAAGACTTTTTCTTGGGTAATGTTCCCAATGTAGTAACCTTAGCCGAGGTAGATACTTCATGTCTTCTACTATCCGTAATGTAACCTTTTTACTAGAACTTCTCCGATAAATTCTTAAGAATCGAAGATTACGCATTGCTTCAAAGGCTCGCCCACTTATAGAGAACTCACTGACCTTAGACATGTCAAATGATATTCCTAATACAGATCCAGTACCCTAAAAATTATTCCAAAAGAAGACTGGTGAAATTATTATCGCAACAACATGCTAAATTTATTGAGCAAGATCTTTAGGGAATATAGTAAAAACTTACGGTTTCATTTGCCAACACATCACGAATCTCTTCGGCCTCTACTAGAAACTGACGTTTCTCGGGCTCATCGGACTGTTCAAGAACTATGTATCTACCTAATTGTTGAAGCAAAGGATGCATAAATATCCGGTCAACCCTGGATATATGTACAAGACATTTATCGGCTAGGGTCTTCAACCCATTTCTGACGTCCAGGTTACTATCAGCAAGTAACGTTTTCACAACACTAATGTATGTATTGTTGAAGAAGCATGCAATGTGAAGAAAGAGAACTTGCTCTTTCTTGGACAATTTTTCATATGCCGATTTTAATACGTCCTCAATCTTTCTATCAAGACTAGTTTCTAGCCTATCCGATTGTAGTTTCCATCTATGCTTGCTCTGGCCACGCAAAGATGAACCCACAACAGAAAGGCATAATGGAAGATTACCACAAAGATAAGCTACTTTTCTTGCAAGCTCTTCAAAACCATCCCGTGGAAAACTTTTCTGAAAAGCAGACAGACAGAGGATCTCAAGAGCTACCTTATTGGTTGGATAACCGACATGGTAAAAGTTGTTGTCGTTGACCAAAAGTGTCTTCATAATAGTTTTATCTTTTGTGGTAACGATGATTCGACTTCCGGAACCAAACCAAGAAGGTTCTTTAGCCAATGCCAATAGTTGCTCTAGATCATCCACATCATCAATAACTATAAGAACTTTTTTATCCTCTAGCCAGTCTTTTATTCCCCCTAAATGATCTGTCTTCACATCATTTTGGTTCAAAATCTTGGACAGAAGTTGGTTTTGTAAATTCAACTTCCAATCATAGTTATCAACACCAATGCTCTTATAACTTCCTTTGAGGTTTCCCATAAAGCATTTAAATTGAAAATTCGTAGAGAGTTGGTTGTATAAAGCTCTAGCAATGGTAGTCTTACCAATTCCTGCAGGACCCCAAATTCCAATCATCTTCACTTCATCAGAATTGAGACATAACAAAGAGTCCAATTTCCTCAAGTGAGCGTCAAGTCCCACCATCTCTTCAAAATCCCTTGATGGTATGACATTCAGTTTGTTTGAAACATCTGCGACAATCTTTTCAATCATCTCAGCTTCATCAGTCCTAAAACAAGCAAACAAAATCTTGTTGGTGGGTCTAAATTACAAGAAATTTCACAACTGAGCATTAGTTAAGAAAGATGTTGCACTAATTCATTCAAAAAAAAACAAAAAATGACAAACCAGTTTAGAGAATGTTCTCCTCCTATGTTTGCCGCCTCAGTCAAAGCGTTGGTCCATCTCTGCTTCACCTCCTTAGTTTTACCTACACAAGTTTTCCCAAACGCCTTTCCGAAATCACCGCTCTGTTTCCGTACATCAGACGGGTCGATTTCGTAAAATATAGGCATCACAATCTGCTCCTGATCTTCTTTGCATTTTAAGATTTCTACCAATTCATCTAAACACCAGCTTGAAGAAGGGTAATTCTTAGATAGCACCACCAGCGACACTCTAGATTCTCGTATTGCTTGCACCAGTTCAGGTCCGATCCTCTGGCCTCGTTCAATCTCTTGGTCTTTAAATGCCACGATTCCCTTGATTGCAAAGTGAAAACGTAAATGACTGAGAAATTTTCTACGAACGTCTGAGCCGTGGAAGCTCGGGAAGACATGATATTTCCTAACGTGGGTCGAAGAAGAAGCCATTAGAGATAGGGTAAAGAGAACTTGAAGAATATATCGGAGCGTTGCATTGACTTTGACAGGAGTTCTAATGCAGTTATCCAAACACTAAATAGATCGAGGAGAAACTCTCTTAGAGATTTGAATGCTGATTGGTTGATTTTTTAAGTCTTCGTATGATGGAACTTCCTCATCGCCGTGGCCTCCACTACACATAATAAAAAACCAAAACACATTATCAGATATTCTTTTGCAAGTCACAATGAAACAGCGATACGATATTAAAAAAGATGATAGAGAGAGAGACAGACTTTTCTCTTCTTCTGTTGTTTCTTAGAAAAGCAATCTATGGGATTCATGAAACAATTGTGAGTGCTTGATATTAATAACATTATAAATCTTGCAAATGGGTTTTCTGAAATATAGCAGACTTAATCAATTGACTTGGTTATTTATTATCTCTTTCTACTAGTATAACAAAACCTAATCAGAATGTATGTCTTTTCAATAGTTGCATAAAATATATTCTTAATGACTAGACAACTATCCTAACAGTCAAAGAGAGGATAGACGAGGAGCAGCTCAAATATATCTTTCTTGAGATTTGACAGTGGCTGCTGAATTTCAAACACAACGAACCAGACACTTTTATCAAACTTTTCTGAAATTATAACTACAAAGGCTTCATAAAAATATGAGAAGATAAAAAATCTTCAGGGTATAAATGAAACATGTTTCTTCACAATAACATATTTAGAACACTAGCCTCGATATCACTAGACAAGCAATAGCAATTAGCAAGTTAAAAACAAGGGAAAACATGTGAAAAAATAACCTCGATATCACTATGGCTAGTGTCCAGAATTAGTAATCCATGAAGCCTTTACATAACTATTTTAACATCAGACTAGTAATATCTATGATCATATAATATCCAGTCTCTCTAAAAATTTAATAAATTGAAAATATAATGGAAGATATATATCTTGGACCCCCTGACCGATTCCAACGACGTAAGATGCAGGGTTTTGTACCTTCTTCTACCCCAGATTAAGCTTCCCAAACTAAATCTAACAACCAAGGATGTTTTCTTCTTCACAGAGCTGGACAGCTTCAGGCTCATAATCTCTATCTCCATCTATTATTTATGAGATGGAGAAGGTGCTAAGAAAGTACTAGAACTGGCTTGGTCTCATGAGATTCCACGAGAATTCGCTCTTGTTTTATTCATCTTCTTCTTTCTCAGACCATGCTTCGTAAACCAACTCCAACAACTTGTATGTTTACTGGTTTTGGTGCTTTCAACTTGAGAGAACTTTAAACCTTCATCTTCATAGTAGTCCGCTTCGCTGCTGCTACTCTCAGTTTCAAAGATGTCCAATTCGCTGCTGCTACTCTCAGTTTCAAAGTTTTCCAATTCGCTGCTGCTACTCTTAGTTTCAAAGTTGTCCACGTCGCTGCTGCTGCTACCCTTAGCTTCCTCCGTCATGATCTGTACACCACACTCAATAATCATGTTATCGAGGTCAGGGTCATCGCTGAACTCATTTATAACACAGTTGAACTTAAATATAATCTCGCTCAAAATCATGTTTCGTTGATAAACCAAGCGACCGTGAAATATAAACAGATGTTCCGTCCCAGGAGACCAATCTGAAAGCCGTGCTAAGTCGCAGATGCGCATTGCAAACCCCGCTTTGCTACTTACGATGCAACTTATACTATGACATCGGTAGCCCGTAACTGGCAAAATCACAAAGCAAGCCTTGTATCTTGAGGAAGCCAGGAAAGTACCGGGAGCCAGAGGGATAGTTATGGAATTCCCTACAGCTTTGTGACTGAACTCTGCTGGGATTTCTTTACCTGGTAAGCATATATACTCGTCAACTGGTTGTTGCATGATAATTCCTCTTCTTGCTTCTTCATCCAGTTTCAAACAGTTGTAGAATGTGAGTATGGTTGGGTTGCCGAAAGAGCAACATACTCTCTTGAGTGATGCACATTTGTTTGCATTTAGGGACTCGAGCCAAGGGGGAAGAGCCGGAATTGTCACGAGTTTTCTGCAGTTTTCGACGATAAGTTCTACTAGATACGGGAGACTTATGACGCAATCTGGAATCCTCCTTATATCACTGTTGCTAAGATTTAGCGAAATTATACTTTGTGGGGCATGTGTTAATATCTTGAGGCTTCTGCTGCCAATCTCAAGGCGCGCAAGACGAGACCAAGATCCAGCAACCGATGGAGGGAAATTTTCTATCTTTGTATTTCCGACACTAAGAGTCTTGATGTTACTTGAGATATCTGGAAAACGTCGCAATCGCGAGCAATAATTCATTCTGACTACCTCAAGAGATGCTAAGTTGATGTTGGTGGGAATAACTCGTAGCTTTTCGCACCCTGACATCTTCAGCTTTTTCAGTTTGTGTAGATTCGAAATAGAGGAGGGAAGTTCCACCAAAGTTTTGCAGTGAGTAAGGTTCAATGTCTCGAGATTAGTAGCATTCGAAAGATTTGGGATTTCTTTCAATCTAATGGAAAAGCTCAGATCTATGCTCTTGATATTAGGAAGGGGCTGCATGTTAAACACAACAAATGAGAAAATATCTTATTTAGTTTGAATCACTAGAAGAACAAGAAAGAATATCAAATACCAACCTGGATTCCTCCCCAGAGCTTCTCGAGATTGCTGTGTGGCATATGGAGTTCCAAGAGACGTTCCGGCTGAAATTTTGTAGGAAGACTTTTTCTTGGGTAGCGATCCCAATGTAGTAACCTAAGAGGAGGTAAATACTCCATATCTTCTGGTATTTGCAAAGTACATTTGCCGCTAAACAAATAATTAAAGATTCTTAGGAACCGGAGATTACGCATTCCTTCAAAAGCACCCTTACTTACAGAAACCTCTCCGATATTGGATGTATTATATGATATACCTATGACTGATCCAGTACCCTACCAAATATTGCCAAAGAAGACTTGTGAGATTTTCATCACTATAAATAGGAATCGTTAGGGAATATATATATATATATATATATATATATATATATATATATATATA
>Ga0041059_1000367_pt1 | contig 33029 bp, 10 predicted proteins | sample AraColnosormetaG_FD_56232 | JGI IMG/M metagenome (GOLD analysis project Ga0041059, IMG submission 56232) | Arabidopsis roots microbial communities from North Carolina, USA - Col MF nosort | ecosystem: Host-associated > Plants > Roots > Unclassified | place: USA: North Carolina | collected...
ATCGATAGACAACTATGTACACATAAAAGACACCTAAACACTACAAATGGCACACAATTAGAAAAAGAAAAAAAAAAACTAAAAAAACTCAAAACTGATCAAAACTCAAGGCATTAGTACGACTTTTGAGAAATTTTCTACCACGATTTCAAATAAAATACCAATTTTTTCTTATCTCCAATTAACACACATAAAATAAGCAAATATTTATTTTATATTTTTTATCTTCAGTTACGTTAATTATTATACACATAATTTTCGTTTAAATCATACATTATTTCACATGTGAATGACTGATACAATTAGATTTTGTATGTAGTATCAGTGTGAGCAAATTCTACTCAGCTGTTAGATTATTACACACATTGTGGTAAAGATTCCATAGAAGTAAGTGGTGTCTTGTCCTTGTCGTTGCTAAAGCGATTAAGCTTTGGGGTTAGGGTTGGTCTTGGTCTCCTCAAGGCGTACGTGAGTCTCCCAAAATATGTGATTTTATAATCATCATACGTATATATACATCAAATTATGATCCATCATTCTTGATCAAAATGGACAATTTTTATTTTTTTAATAATATAGGTCTATGCAGTCGTCATTCTATGTGACTTTTCAATTGTACACATATACGTGGTTGCAAAGTTAGCAATTCCCAAAAACTTGCATGTGAATAAGTCATTTTTTGTTTGTTGTGCACAAATCCATATACATTAATTATATCAATTATAAGTGTCTGAAACATTTTTGTGTGTGTTATATATAGATAACTTGAAACTCTAATATTTATATTCGTCTTACTGGTTTATAATGTTTGAAAGATAATGGAACAAAACAGCATCGTTATCACAATCATTTTCAAAATTCACTAGAAGATATTGGTGTTTTAAAAATCTAATACATGATTACAACTTATGCAGTGGTTATGGCCATGTTAAATCATCCTGTGCAGGTACATTTCTCGCCTGATATTAAAAAAATAGATTATATATAGAAGCTGAAGTCGTAACTCTACAATTTGTTTCAGTTTTGACTTTTGATAATGGTAATATTAATTATCAATTTTATTTAGCCAAAAGAAAATTATCATTGTTATTAAAACCAAAAGAAAATTTCATGTGTATTATTGTAGTCTAGTTTCCAAGTCATTTAAGAGTGCGCAATAACAAAAGAAACAACAAATATTAAAAATGCAATAACTCGAAATTAACAAAACAAAAACTAATAGTATCTATATAAAAATAACCAAGATAAGAATTATTAATAAAATGAAACGCTCGTGCTTGCATGCTATGTTTGTAATTCGATTTGACCAATGGGTAAGACTTTGGGTCACATTGGTAAACTGCAAGTTGACCACAAAACTTGTACGTATGAGAGCTATAATTAATATAAATTACCAATTAAATAAACACACAGAAATTTGACCATGTAATCATGCACTGTTGTACCGTTGTTACCTTCAATTACTTCGTACTACTTGTAACTATTTTAGTATCGTTTACCGTTTTTTTTATCCGCTAAATAACTTCTACCATTTTATATAACCGATCCATTTTGTGCCCTTAACCGAAGTTATTCAAAACTCAAAAGTGTTAGTATTGTTAGTGCACCCTCTATCAGAACAAACCAGAAGGAGTGTTGTTTGCTGGAACAAGCTGGAAGCTGTTTCAGAAGACTAAAATGAAGATCAAGTAATTGATGATGATCGTGGATATACCGCCAAATGAACGAATGACGTGGAGACCACAACAAGATGAGTTCGGTTTGGAAAGAAGATATTCACGCGAAGATTTGGAGTGATCCAAGATCTTGAAGACTAACCTAGAAAACCAAAGACCTCGATGATATAAATAGAGGTGCTAAGGTTCTTCTTAGACTCGGTCGTAATAGTGGTGAAAAGCAAGTGCAAAGCTTTTCATTGTGAGAGGGTAAGATTTACTCTGATTAGGATTCTAGAGAGATCAAAGAGTGTGTTCTTGTAATCGTCTCTTGTGTGTGTTAAGGAAATCTTAGGTGACAAGCTAAAATAGTTTAGATCTTGTGTAAAACCAATTAAGGTAGTTGTAAACTTCTTAATCAGATTTTTAATAAAGTAATACTCAGTGGTTCTGAGTTTGGGAAATATAGTTCTTGGTTTATCCAGAATTTCAAGTATTTGTTTTAAAACAGGTTGTACAACCGAATGACCACTAAGACCTCATTCTCACCTAGATCTCGGATGGAATGTTATAGTCTGGCCAATCAAAATGGTATACTTTTTGTGTTACCAATCAAAACTTGTTGCATATGTTTTTCTTTCGATCTCATTGTTTTTGTCATCAAACTGTACTTATTGTTTTAGATGTCATCTTTATTATTTTGCATATCTATAATTATTTTATTTTAAGAAATGTTTGGTAATGGTATGACATCGACATAAAAACAAAATAAAAGGTGTAAAGAGGGATAGTGACTATAGCATTAAGGGACAGAAGTGGTGTTGCCACATACGTAGGTTTTGCTTACATGTGTTACGCAGTTTCGTCCACAACTTTTGTTATCTTTCCAAAATATATATAGTTGTTTGTTATGGTTTTTTAATTTCTTATTCAATGCTACTAATTACCTGCCAACGTTCCACCATTTTATTCCAATTTATTAAAATACAAAACATAATATATGGCTACACTACATATGATCTACAAAAAAAAAATGAACGAGAAAAAAATATTCTGCTTTGTAAATATGTAATTGTGGTGTTCATCATCTAAAAGATCTCCAGATTAAGTGATAACAAATGTGATATAATCATATAAAACGATAACAAATACAAAACAATAATATTAAAGAAACAGTTGAACAAAAAACAAAAAAAACAAAAACAAATTAAAGTGAACATTTTAGTTCAGAGTATTACTAATACTATTACATGAAATTATGTTTAGAAAATAAATATAGATGGATGATTATCAAAAACATGTTTAGATGAGATATTAGAAACGAAAAAACTGAATACAAATATGAATATGAAAAAATATAGAAAACAAATGAAAAAAAAGAAGAAGAGAAACAGAAAATGGGGATATGGGAAAACAGCTGTCAAATTATGTCGGAAGAGTTGACTTAGGTTGAAAAACTCTGACAAAACAGGCAAGACTTTAGCATTAGTATATGTCTAAGACTTTGGTTGGACCACACTTTCTCAATTATTTAGCGAAACTTTGCTCTCCCCCGAATTACTAAAAGATTTCCTTGTCTCCCTTCATATTTTTTGATAAACTCATAATAAAAAGTATTCTACTAATCAACTATGTGATTTATATACACTTAATCATTACTGAGGTAATGATTCATGTCATTATTTGCATTTGATATTTGTTAATGTACCATATTAGTTTGAGCTAATGTAGTCTATTATCTATTAGCTGGATTCAAGTTAAATTTGACATATTGATGTGAACAAAGAAAACAAAAACTTGACCAAACTAAGAATTTTTTTTAGATAATAATTAAAAAATGGAATCTCAGATCGACTCTGTGTATTTATATTCAGTATCTGTCTATCACAAACTTCTCACTTTTTTTCTCTCTCTCTCTCTCAACCAAGAACATGAAGCAAAGCTTGTGCCTGGCAGTTCTCTTCCTCATTTTATCAACAAGTTCATCTGCAATTCGAAGAGGTATGTTGTTGAATACAGTAATGATTAGTTTCTTAAAATTAATATTATCAATAACCAAAATCATCTTCCTTCAACTCTAAATCTTTATATGTAATCAGGAAAAGAAGATCAAGAGATAAATCCATTAGTTTCAGCTACATCAGTGGAAGAGGACTCAGTTAATGTAAGTTCATCTAAATTTTTCCCTAAGATAAATAAACAATTTGCTTATTTTATTTTCCTAAAATATGCTATCAGATGCATACCAATTAACATTTTCAAAGTTAATTTCTTAATGATATTTCAGAGTAATGTTCTACTTTTCTAAATTGAAATTTGAACTTGAAAGAATTCAACTCACTTTTAATAATTACAAAAAAAAGATATGAGAAACTCAACTCAATGGTGTATTTTTATTTCTTCCTAATTGTAGTAATAAGTATCTCATAATTGAATAGGGTTAGGGAGTTGACAAAAAAAAAAAAGGGTTAAGGAAACTCAAAGTAGTTTAGTAAATTTATATGCAGAATCAGAGATCAATATTTTAACCTTTTTGTCTTTGTAAAAACAGAAATTGATGGGGATGGAATATTGTGGAGAAGGAGATGAAGAATGTTTGAGGAGAAGGATGATGACGGAATCTCACTTAGACTATATTTACACACAGCACCATAAGCATTGACATTAATTGTTATCATTTTGATTAATTTGCATACATATATGTATGTGTATGTTTTGCCCCCAAAAAAAAAGTGTATGTTTTGTGTTGATGTTACTTAGATATATTTGTATTGTATATGAGTCCTATGTGACAAAACAGCTCCAAGAAACCAATATTTTTGTTTTTAATTAGAGAAAAAATGTTGATTGAATAAATCTTTCAAACTTGTTAAGAATGTGCAAATACTAGTGTATCAAACGTAGGGTTGGGCATGGAACAGATCTTCAGCTATTTGTTGTCTCTGTTAGATTTGCTTCGATGACGAGTAGGGCAATTTAAATGAACAATTTAGAGGGTAAAGAAGAACCTCAAGAAGAATAAATATAACTTTTGCGACATGGGACACTCGTTCTTTATGATAAACGGTTCAATCTCAGTCACAAACTCTGGAGTAAAAGAACATGAAAAGATCCAGAAAACCCAACTTCAAAATGTACAAAGGATATGATGTGTGACGGATGTGTGAGATAAATATTTTGTAGTCTTGGATATGTTTCTATGGTACCATGAACCTTGCATGATGTGTTGAACGACTTCTCCTGAACTCAGGCATAGATATATTATTATTACCTTCTTTGATATGGGCTGTACCATTAGAAGGCTTGTCGTCCACGAGTGAAGTGTCCTCATGAGCATAGATCGTCCTGCGCGGTATATATAATGAAGTTAACAAGTGTTTGGTTATACATAGTGAACGATCTTGTGGAGTTTTATAGTAACCTTAGTTTGTGGTTGAGGGAGTTTTTGGACGAGTTTCTTTGGGCATTCTTAGATTTCGAGGGTGGTTCGTTGTCTGTCTCTGAGGAATCACTCTTGAGTGTTGAATCTGATTTGTCACCGGCACAAAGGTCAGAGAATAGGCTGATACCCACGTCGAAGTTTTGGAATCTTGAGTGTATCACATTGTGGTTGTTGTTCCCCTTTTGGGTCTGATAATTTCCTACCTTTGCTTCAGAATCTGCATCAGAACGCAAACTGATCCCAACATCGAGTTTCTGAAACCTAGCTGGTGATGGTTGCTTTGCCTTGGCTTTACTGCTCTCGGCTCTGGTCTTCTTAACACCACCTTGACGTATGTGTAGTGCATGCCTTATGTGTTCCTCCTCGATCTCAGGGAAGAGCTTTCGAGCGCTTAACTTCTGATGATTTTGAAATGCCTCTGAAGAGTTATCAGTGTGAAGCCTGTGGTTATTTTCTGCTGATGGGTTCAATGGAACAGTTGAAAAGGATTTGACTACTGGTACTCTAGCTGGAAAAGGTGTTCTTGAAACCGGAAGGTTTTGGGTAACGTCGGGCTTATTCCTACTTTTGATGGTTGATGCTCTGTCTGTGGATAGTGATCTCCTACTTGGACTCGGATTTAACCTCTCTTCTGCTAGATTCGGCATCCTCGGGCTTGCTTCTCTATTTCTCAGTGCAGACGGAAACCCTGACTTTCTCTGCTTGCCAGTTGAGCAACTTCTGGTCTGCAAATGGCATTCACCAAACTGATTAGATAAAAGTCTCTTTTACCAACAGATCAATAAAAAAGAAAAATCTAGTCTCTGAGTGATTTACCTCGTAGCTTCTGGTACCGTCGTTTGGCTGTGGACTTGCCTCAGCCTTTGTTCCAGCACCGTTACCAGTTCTTGGGAGATGGAAAGGAGAAACTGCTCTTGCTCTCTGACATTCAGTTGTGTTCCGAATGCTACCTGATCGCAATTGTTCCAGCTCTGCTTCCTTCTTCTCCATGGCCGATTTAAGGCTGGATATCTAAATATGTGGAAGAAAGATTGTTACAACATATTTATTAAGATTTGCACAACGAAAATGAAACTGATGCCATATGTACCTCATCCTTAAGATCTCGAATTTCACCGGTTTCCTTGTTTGATCGAGCTGCTCCAAGCTCAATGGATGCAACCCTTTGGGCAAACTTAAGGGTGCTGATAGTCTCCCCTACCGCATTAACTTCAGGATTAATATGTACAAACATTAAAGTTTTTGCTTGTCCACCTGCACATAGTTTCATAGATGAGAGATGAAGCTACAACAAAGCACGGGGAAATAAAATGGCTTGCAAAACTTAGTTTTTGTGTTCGTTTACCTAAGGAGTCCTGCAGAACTTGTGTAAGCTTGCTATTTCTGTAGGGAACGTGGGAACTCTTTTGTGCAAGTGCATAAATGACATCTCCTAATGCAGACAACGATTTGTTTATGTGTTGAGCTTCTTTGAGTCTCTCGCCTACAGCTTCGGATTTTTCTACTCTTTCACTTCCAGCCAAATCCACTAAATGAAGGCAGCCTCTTAAAATGGATCCTGAGGCCAATTCTTTTCCTTGGACGTGAACAGTTAATACACTGCAGTAGAACACACAGCATTCAACGACTATTATATGATCATAGGAAAATTTTAAAGCTTGAATTAAGCACTGGTATAAACAAAGATTTACCTATGAGAACGGCTGCTCCTCTCATTCAAAGCAGTGGCACCCACAGCACGATTCTTTTGGCCAATCCTCATCAAATCAAGGACATCTCGAGTATTAGAAACTGGAATCAAGTTTGCATCGGGTACATTAAGGCCATTGAGTTGAGAATTATTGCGTATGTCTAATGTGAGAAACTGGTCAAGGATTACGGGATTCTCAGAGGAAACACTCGAGAAGAATATGTAAATATTTCAACACTATAAAGTATATGAAAGGATATCTTCTGGAGGAACCATCACTGACTAGTAGATCTCTAACTTGTTCATTATATATTTCGATCATTTGGACTCCAATTTCATAAGTCACCACATGTGTTCTTGCATTTGAAAGCTGGAAGAGATCGCGTAGAGCTCGGTAGTTCACGCCCCAAGTTGTCTCCGTCATCAGATCTGGCCCACTCTGTAAGGCAAAACAGAGACAAACCAATGTCAAAGGCAGAGTAAGAAATAACAATGTCTGACGGTTTATGGGAGTCACCATGCAAGCAAATAGAAATGGTCATACCATCGTATACGTTTTCCCTGAACCGGTTTGCCCATACGCGAAGATACAAACATTGAATCCGTCGAGGACGGACCTTATTACCGGTTGAGTGTCAATGTAGATTTGCTCTGGTAAGTAAACAACCAAATATCAATAGACAAGAAATTAAGCATCATGAAAATAGTTAGGTGGTGCAAAACCAACCAATTCAAAGCTAAGTCATATATAACAAAAGTCTCAAAATATCTTTGAAAATTTGAATGCACTTGGAGATGGACATCGATGGAATAACAAAACATACCTTGTGAGACAGTCTGTCCAAATACTTTGTTGAAGGAAAATATTTTCCGTGCATCTTTCTCCTGCTTGAAAGGATTGTTAATGATAATATTACCATTTTCTCCAATATAATCCACAGTTGATTGCATATCTTTTTGTTCTTGGAAGAAAGGTCTGACTCTGCAGTAAACTCTAATGGTGCCTACAGTACAACGAAAACAGAAGTTGATACACTACAAAATACTAAAACTCAAATGCAACTATGCAAGGATGTAGTAGGTCGTGGTACCTTTGAGATCTTGAACCTCATTGTAAAGTAAGCGATTTTCCTCCAGAACCTTGTGGTAAGAAGAAGATGTAACTTCCATGGCCTTAACGTGATGGACTGCCATAGAGGATGATAGAGATTGATCATGTAATCTCTAATTACCGAGAAGAGAAAATTTGGGTATAAGAAGATTCATTACCTATCCTCTGAAGCTCTTTCTGCCATTCTGACTGCATTTGTTTAACTTGGCTTCTTGTTTCCACAAAATTTGATTTAACTTCCTACATGAGTTCATCAAAGCAAGAAATCCATTCCGTAAATTCAAGATTCTTACACAGCTTTCATTTACGAATTGACCAAATGAGAAAGTTCGAAAGCAAGAGAAAGTATTGGAAGAGAAATGTAAATTCTGACCTCCAGCTCTTTCTGTTGAAGACCAATAGCTTCTACATGACCCGGAGAAAATTCGCGGGCGTTTAGTCTACTAAACTCAAGCTTTCCGCCACATTTACAAAACTTTGAAAACTCCTTTGACACCAAATCTTTTCTGTGCTGAAGGTATCTGAAGACTGCTGCTAGAAACTCTGATCTTGACAGATCCCCGTTATCACATTTCAGTATTTTCCTTAGAAACGAACCCAGCTGCAAATAGATACCAAAAAATAATTGTAAACCCTGGAGAAATGTCTCACCATTCGAAAAGAATTCCATGAAGAGTATGCAGAGTAAGTAGTACCTGAGCTCCCTGAGAAACTAGTATTGCAGAGAAATCCTTAACTACCCTGTTCAGCAATGTATCAATCACCTATAAAAGTAACCAAAAACTGAGAAGGTGAAACACGATATATTATTCGAGTCTTTAAATGGTTGATTCAACAGGAGTTAAGGTTTTCACATTGCGTAACTTACAGAGCAATCAAACATAACTCAAACATGTCTTACCTACCATTTCATTTAAAGGCATATCATTGATCCCATCACTCTCCTTAAGGTAACCATGTAGAAGCTGAAGCGCGAAATGATCAAAAAGAAAAGCCAAGGAGATTGCAGTTTCAGATTCCTCAGCTGAGATCTCATTAGAAAGATGAAGAAAATCCAAAAGCTGGTCATACTGAGAAGACTCAGATTCATCCAAAGAAACAGACTCATCGGTAGTACTTTCACTACCAATCCCATACTGCGGCGGAGAACTGCCTTTTCGATTGAATGATACTATCCTCACAGTCCCTCCATACCTCCATACTCCAACTCCACCCGCTTGTTTCCACTCGTAAAAACCTTTCAAACACAAAATACAATCTACTACTTTGTTCGACGATCCTCCCTGCAAAAACAGAAGCCAAAAAAAAACAATCTTTCATATCCTAAACAACTTACGAAATGCATCATTCATCATATTATCATTCTCTGGGGAATTTCATCGAACATAACATATGCATATGCCAAAAGATAAAGTAAACAACTACATAATGTGATATTGAAATAGAACCTTCTCGAGATCAGAAGCTCCAAATGTTAAAAGCTGCATATCCTCTACAGCTTTAAGAAAGTTCCTCATGTTCTCAAAATATTGAATTGCCGATTGCGCCGCTCCATCCGCGTACTGAATAGCTGGCGTAATCGGATTCTCCACCACCTTATTCAACAATCAAAATCACAAGTAATTCAGAAATTACTCGAAATTGTAGAAGATTAATCACAACAACAACAAAAAAACAAAGTTGAATCAATCACAACAACAACAAAAAAAACTCTTAATCTCATCGGAAAGTAGAAATTAAACCCTAGTTCATTGCATTAGACTAGAAGAATATAGAAGGATTAGAAATTGGACCTTGAGAACAGAACCGGGATTGACTTTGTTGAGGACGTTGCAGAGAATGAGGCCGTTGCGGAGGGCGAGGGAGAACTCGTCTTCCGACGGTTTTTCCGGGAGTGTCTCCATCGCGCCTTGGTCCATCTGTCTCAGCCATGCCACCGCTTGGTATCTTCTCAGAGCTAACGAAATTTGACAATTCACATAAACCCAAAATCAAAAATTCAAAATACATGTTTCTCGAGAAACGTATTATTAATAACGGAAAACTTAACGCGGAAATAAATTGGGCTCAGATATTGATTCAAAGCCCAATATCTTTCCTAATGGGTTTTAAAAAAATATTGTTGTTACTGTTCTTATATATAATCTTATGGCAACTTATGTTGCTTAAGGGAATATTTTTGGCTAAAATACACTAATTGCTTTAGGGAATATATACTTAGATAATCTTACATTTTTTAAGTAAATTACTTATGATTATTTTATTAAATAAACAAATTTTGTTTTCAGTGTATTTAGAGAATTTTCAAAACAATAAGGAAAAATTCAAAAAAAATTCGTAATGCAAATGTTAAAACGGACAATTTGGCACTAAAAATTCGTACCGAACTGCTTTATATCACTTATGTAAAGAATATTTATTAAGATTGACTCTTTTGATCTCTAAATAAAAACTATTGACAAAAAATAATAATAATAGTTTTGTTGGTTTAAAAAATTTTACTTTTTAGCTGGTTACCGTTTGACCATCTGAATTAGTAGAATTTTGCTTTTAAATTTTCTCTATGTAAACACTATTTTTGGATAATTACTCTTTGAGTCCTCGAATTAGCAAGAGTTAATGACATTTCGCTATAGTGGCAAATGCGCTTTTTTGTCAATCCTCACAAAATCACCCTCTTTCCTATTTACCATCTTGTCATCAAGGTTATTTCTTTAATTATGACATAAAATCTACTTAAACAAGCTTTACAAAAATATGTTTTTTCAATTTAAAAGTAATAGTTGTGTTATAGAAAAAAGATTTGGGAGATTATAGAAAATTTGAATTGTATATCCACCATACCAAACATAAAAGTAATAATAGTTTTGCGGTTGTGGTGGGTAACCCTATAATGAAAGCCATATTCCATAAAGCAAATTTCTAAACGACTTTCTCTAAATTCAAATCAAACCCAACGTAATTGTTTTTGAATCACAAAGCTATTATTAACATATATATGGTCCATCTTCGACTTCTTTTTTCTTTACTTTATCTGATTTATATCTTCATTTTCATTATGAAAAACAATTTTAAAAAACAAACAGTGATGATGATGAGACAAACCTGTTTCTTCAGCTTTTCGTTGAGCAAGCTCATAATCTCCATTGCTTGTGGACGACACCACCAAACCCTTTAATCCTCTCATTAATTCTTGTGGCATTTTTTCACCTTTCTTCTTTTATTATTTTTCTGTTGAGTTGATTTATTACTTCTCTTCCACAAGATAGTATTTTCTGAAAACACGGTTTCATCAATACACAACTCTCAAATTCAACAAAAATGATTTTTAAACACTCATTTTGCATTTTACACAGAAATCTTAGCTTTTAGAAGCAACCCGTTTGCTGACGTTAATAGACTATTGTGTGAGAAGACCACATTGTAATTAAAAACAATAATCTTATATCTGTAAATCAAATCCATTGAAGAAGTGATAGATCCCTCTATATCTCTATAATTTGGTCAACTAATTTCACATAAGAGGTCTATCAATAAATGGAGGATTTTTGACTAGATTTAGAAGTGGGACTAGAGAGAACTTACATGCACGAACCTTAATTACAAGTGTTGAACTTGAAGGGACAAGACAATCCACGGATGATGTTGTTCATCGATCACACCATTCGAACCAGAACAAAGAACTTGGGATGATGAGCTCTTGGATGTCGTAACTTCTAAGATGGGATAGAGAGAATAGAGATTTGTGAAGAGGAAAATTAAGAGTTGATTCGTTGCCTTTTGCACTTTATTGTGTGTTTTTTATAACGGGTAGAAGATGGAGAAAGAGAGACGTGTGTAGAGAAAATCAAGTGTTGGTTCACTGTCTTTTGCTTATTTATTCCGTTTTTTTTTTCTTCTTAAAACGTCAAAGCTTATTTCAACTGTTTATCAGGATGTATTGTTATTATGAATTTATTAGTATCTTTCACAAGATAGTTTGGCAAAATAGTTACAAACTTCAATCGTTTTTTTGATGGATTTGGAAATCCGAATCGAAAAGTAAATCTTATGTTTTATTCTTTTTTTGTCGGACACATGAATGGTATAGTTAGTGTAGACTACTTTTTATAGTTGTGAATTGTAATTAGTACTTGTGTTAAAACGTAAAACCCACTCCTCTTCTTGCAGCTCATATGATGGTTGACCTTTTAAATATTCAAGATTGACACGTGGCGAGCATCCATCGAAGTCAGCTAACGAAAACGTACTCTAGTCGTAACTCGTAAGTCGGCCCACCTGATACCTCACTAAGCAGCATTATATGCCCTAAAACAATTCCTCCCTCTTTTTCATATACTTAATTTTGTATATTTTGCTTTCGTATCGTATTTTCAATTTTTTATATGTGTGACTTTGGAATCAATTTATATATATAAGTGACTTTGGAGTAGATTATATATGTTTGAAGTGTTAGGAAAGAGAATATTTCTAAGGACTAAGAAATAAAAACACTGTCTTTTGGAAACACCGAAATTGAACTTGGTAAAGCGATTCAATAATATTATGGAAATTAAATATAATGAACTTATTTTGGATATAATACTGCATTGTTATAGGGAAATACATTTGTGGGTTTTGTTCATATATATTTAGCCGTTATCATTGCCATTATGTAACAACGACTATTGAGTTATACATATAGTTTTAGTTTAAACTTTAGATTAATTTTCGGGTTCAGTTGACCGGTTAAGTTAGATACTTGTATATAAAGAACATATTGTATAGTTTTGCTTCTTTCATGAAAACAGAATTCGTAATCGTAATAAACTCCTCTCTCAATTTCTCCTTCTCTCTAGATTGTATTAGTGACTTTTATAAATTGTTCTTATTTTATTTTTGAAAGTGGTGGGAGATGTTATTTCCACAAAAATAAAAGAAGAAATCATATATGAATAGTAGACGTTGGATCCTATGGAATTCAAATGATTACGGGCGGCACAATGAAAGCTTTCGAGATTGCTTTTTTCTATTCTTTCTTTTCCCACATTTCCTAACCCAATTCAGCGAACCAGTTAATTTATTAACACTAACAAATTACCACAAAAACACAACAGGATTTTCAGTGTTACTCATAAATATTTTCATATGCTATCTTTAAGAAATGTTGTATTTATGAAAATTCTATCTAAAATTTAAAGAAATAGTTATAAATAATTTAACCCAAAAAAAGAAGTTATAATATCTTTTTCAAACAGTATTAATTGGTGTTAGTCTTTAATAGTAACAGATATTATGTGGTTAAAAGTTGAAAACAGTAAATAAGAAAAATGGAAGGTGAAAACAAAAATAAAAGAGAACCCTAGCTTGATGTAGAAGTGTTGTTAAAAGAAAAAAAAAGGCTTGAAGTAGAAGATTGTGATCAGATATGACAGAAGTAATTAGGTGTGATGAGATTGTAATTTCAATCAAGTCTTCTTTTTGTTTGTTCTGTTTTTCATAAACCAATCAATTAAGTTTAAGACATTGAGATTAAAATAAAAAGAAGAAAGAAAGAAGTAGTTATGATCGCAAGAATGCTTTGTTTGTTTGTTGGTCGCATGGTCCATTATTTTCTTTACCATCATTTGCGCATGAATCTCTCTTTTATTTGTTGTGTTTTACCATAAATTGCGCAATAATATCTATGCACTAATATGGGCTGGTTATAAGCGGCCCAAAGGTTTACTCGTGCCCAAGGCTGGCCTGGGATGAATACTTTCATTATATTTAATTCTCATTTTTGTTTTATTATACTCGTATGTTTTACTTGTGAGCTCAAGGCTGGCCTATGATATAAAGTTTTGAAAGAAAAATGATTTCATGTTTTCATTAGACGGTGAATTTTCAACTTAAAACTAATTAATAATGAGTAGAAAGGTTCATATCTTATATATACACTACTTAAAATCCTACTTAATGTCCAATGTGAAACATTATTATTCTTAATTAGATTTTAATCAGCGATAATCGTGAAACTATTTATTCTTTAAAGTTAGTATATATAAAAGTTTGCAAATTGTATCTATTTATAAAATATTTATATTTTGTAATTTCCAATTGTTATTAAGTAACAATATACCACAAGTCCTCTAGACAAGTTCAATTTCATGTCGTTATTGTTTTTAAAAAAAAATCCTAAATCAATTTCTAATATATGTTTAGCTTCTTTCCCAAAAACCAATTTTTAATTAAAAAGGTATGGGTTGCCAAAAATCAAAGGTAAATGGGGATAAAGCTGCATGTTAATAAGAAGTATGGTTATGTGATTGAAATAAATTTTATAATATCATGAAACATAATATTCATAGAACAACAAGATATTAAACAAAAATCAACGAAAAACTATGATTAAAAAACATGCAATAAATAAGCGAACTTGTTTATACTCTCTCCATTTTATATTAGGAGTCATTTTAGATTGTAAATATTGTTTCAAACTAAGTGTTGTTAGATATTATTAGTGCAAATGTTTGGTACAACTTTCCATTTTTTCCATTACTTTAATGTGTACAACTAATAATAAATTTTCTATTATTTTTAAGGATAAAAATTAAAATAGAATATTGAATTATTTTCTTATTATGTATAAAATCATCTTAAAACAATACTTATCTTCGTTTTAAATTATAACTCTCTAGCGTCGATGGTTTTCTTAAAATAAAATATTTATTTTACTAAATATAATTGTAAATAACACCAATCATTTTCTGTTAATACATATATTCGTTTAGACACCCTCACACAAAAACTTTCCATTATTAATGTATTTTATTCATTGCCCAGAACTTCGAGAGTCGATAACGACACCGTTAGGTAAAAAAATGAGACAAAATTATTAAGGTGATTAGCTCTTTTACTAGCTACTTCCATAACATGTGAAGAAATTGCTTTGGATTTTATAATAATTTGATGTGACGTCGACCATAACGAAGCAGTCAAATGGATGTCGTAGAATTTGATTATTGTATGGTGGTTAAAGATGGATGCAGAAAAAAGGGATAATGGTAAATGGTATATATTGTTTGGATTTGTGTCAATCTCTTTTAATAAAATTGAGGTTCTTGGATATATGATTTTGTTTTGATACCTATAATATTATTAATTCAGTCTAAACAGAAAAATAAATAAATAAATTTGGATTAATATTTTATTCTTTGATGAACGGCCAAAATTTGCACTTAATCGTTAACAATTCAACTCACATGCCTCAATGTCACATGCTTCTTTAATGATAAAACGTTAAACCTTCCGAGACAAGTAGAGTGATCTGAATTGATCAAAGACATTTAATTTGCTAAAAATATGAAAAAGACTATAATTTAACTTACGATATGCCGCATGACTATTTTGTTTTTTTAAGAATAAAAATTTAATTTCTTTAGTCGATTAAAAATATATATGATTTAATGTTTTGTATTTTTTGAATGTATAACTCTTATATCTGTATATTATTTAGTATACAATTACTATGTTTGATTTTTACTGTTTAAGAATATAGAAACAATAACGTACAGTTCATTAAGTTAAAATCTAGATTATAACTAAATAATTTAAATTTAAATTATATTTATTTTATTAATATTATTTGTTTTGTTTAGTATTTAAGATAATCTAATTGTATTTTGATTGTTATATCTAGGAATCATCCCATGGTATACCGTTTCGTATTAGTATCGACCCAAACCCGTCCTACCATCTAATCCCGTTCAGCGAAACTAAACATATCTAATGGATTTCACCCGTGGTATACCGTCTCGTATTACTGTCGATCCAAATCCGTCTTACCATCTAACCCTGTTTTGTGAAATTAAACATTTTGTTTTTGTTAATTTTGTTTTAATAATACTTTAATTTAAAAGATATATACTTCAAATTAATTGAAAAATTTCTTTCAAATGGTTATTTAATTTTTCTAAAATCCATACATTATAATATTCTAAACCCGTCTCACCATCTAATCCAGTTCGGTAAAATTGGTTATTTAATTATTTTTTTCTTTTTTTCTAATAAAATATTTTTTATTATAAAATTTATAATTTAAATCAATTTAAAAGTTTTCTTTTGAAATGATTATTTAATTTTATAATTTTCATATATTATATATATTCTAAACATTTTTCGTTAAATATTCTAAATATTTTATAACCTTTAAATAACTATAATATTTATCTTTAATAAAATATAATATTAATAAAGCCCTAAAATTTCTTTTTTTAAAAAATAATTAGAATTGATGGAGATATATTAGATAAGGAAATGCTAATAATTAAGAATATTAATTAATTGATAATAATCAATTTCAATGACATTCCTTGTAAATAAGTTCCAACTTGAGGATTTATTTGCTAAAATAGCTACAAAAATGTATATGTAGATTATTGTGAATCTTGTAATTTCCCAAAAGAGAATGTTAAAACCTGCTTTTGGTATATTTAATAGACTAGGTGAGTACCCACGCTACGCGTGGGCTTTTGTTTTAAAATTTGTTAAAATAAATTATGTTGATTGTTTTTATTATTAGTAAAGTTAGATTCATCTTACATTGTTATAAAGTTAGATACACTTTGACTAAATTATATCGACTAAATATTTCTTGTAAGTAAAATTATCAACTAAAATTATATTGTTATTAATGGTTTATCAACTAAAAAGCCACAAGTTATACTCATCAGCTATAGGGAACAATAAACATATTAATTAACTATATTAATCTATTTTCTAAAAGGTCTTAGTTTGTTTTCTATCACTTAGAATCGATCAAGCCAGTTTTCTTTCTGTAAAATTACTAAACTAATAAAGGTTAGCTAACAACCAAACTAAACTAAAATACAAATATATTGTGTTTGTAGAAAGAAAATCCTACAAAAACCCTACTAAAAATGATCTCGTTTAGTATATACTCTTTTTAACACATTTCGGTTCAAACATGTACAAGTGTTATATGGATATCTAGTTTGTAGTTTCTGCTATATCTAGTTTGTTCTTTTAACCTTCTCACGCTCTAGTCTCGTTTGTAGTTTCTTCAAAGAGTATATTTTGACTATGCTTGATTTTCAAGTTCCCCTTTCTCCATTGTTGACCTTCTTCTTCCACATCTTCATTCACTGGTTCTGATTTTTCAACACTGCATCTCACTTTCAAAACTTTATAGATCCAATGTATATCTGCAACAAAACGTAATCTGTTTCTTTTTATTTTATTTATTTTTTATTATTATTTTTATCTGTTTCTTTTTAGCCTCTCTGATTGTGGAAAGAAGAGGAGAGCCGAATAACATAAAGCTAGAGGTAAGATGTGGACATTACTTTTTTTATAAATTACCTCCAATGTATCTTTAAAAGGAATGAATAGATGAAAATCTTACCAACAAGGTCAATCAAAACTTACAAATAAACTACAACTTCACGTAGTAGAGATGATCAAATTAAAGACAAAACCAGAGACATATGGATTACCTAATCGTGTAGGAGTTCTTGCGCTTTATCTTCAAAGTTGTAGTAGAGGGAGATTTAGATTTCAGATTTTGCTTCATCTTTTTCTACGTCCTCACCAATTCTTTCTCGTAGTCCACTTCGAGAGGCATGTTCTACTTTCAAAGTGTACTGAAGAAAATTTAGTAATCATGTTCATCATAGTTATCAGAGGCCATCTGATATATCTTCATGCATATGCCCACTCTCTCATACTCTAGTTTTTAGGTTCTCGGTTCATGTTTTAGGAAAAAAACAAAAAATACGAAAAGCATAACTTTTTTGAAAAGATTTGCATCTGTACCATAGATATATTACTATTCCATTCAAAAATATAACCATGAGCAGTGACATTGTCGTACCTAGAAAAGGTTATCGGATTAAAGTGGTATACAAAAATAACGAAGAATGATTTCAAAAAGAAATTAAAACTTATGAACTACTCACCATATAACTAAAGCCGATCATCTATAGATAAACTTCAAAATGCTTTTTATCTAAATAATATTTTTGCAGCCCTCTCTGTTGTGATTTAGAAGAGATTTGGAAGTGATAAAGAAGTGTGACAAATCTCAGATCAACAAAATTGTATGGAGTAACCGTAGACCTTCCTGCAACAATTTACTTACATGAATCTTAAAAAGAAATCGAATGTGAGATGCACCAGATCTGTTTAGAGGAGATTGTAAGTGAGACTGAAAACCTTTGCAATCGGCTGACACTTGAAATTCACATCTACATTGATTCTCATCTTTAAAGTATGCTTTTAAACTCTAGATAGGAAGATGAAGAGGGTAGCGAAACTGAAAAACATTAATGTTAAACACACGATTCTCCCCACATAATAATTTAACTGAATATTTAACTTGTACACGTGTCTTTACCTCTATTGCTGACGTGTCAAGCAAATGGAGAGAGTTGAGCTCCTTTCATATATATGATTACCCAAGAATATAAAAGTTGTCTTTTTATTGTTTAACCTTTCAATTTTATAACATTTTTAAAAAAATTCATTTCGTTTTAGACCAAACAAAGATTATTTGTTATCCTGATTTTTTATTTTTTTTTATCGTTTTGTTGTTTCTGAAAGTTCTTACTGCGTTGTCTCCTTGCTAAGTAAATCATATCCACCGTTTAACCTTTTAGATTGGTTTAAATGGGATCTATGGATTATACAATACAATGTTGTTAACCTGTTAGATTGGTTTATAGAACTGATTACTATCTATCCACCCTTTCAAAATGGTTGACATTTTCATATCTATTACAAATACATTTTTTTGTTTTTCCCATTTTTAATAGTCCGGCTAGCTGTTTGACAAGTAAAACGAAATCAAATAGTTATTAATAGCAAGCTCAGTGATATAAACATATTACATATAATATATTATTAAGTTTAAATATGTATGCATTCGTAAAATGGCACGAACAAAGCATAGTATCTACATATACATTTTTGCAGGCATGTTAGCAAATAAATCCTCTACTTGACACTTATTTACAATAGCATGCTATTGACATTAAATCTTTTTTCCTTAATTATTTGATTTGATTTTTAATTTTTGATTTAATATATCAATCACATTATCATTCAAATTTAATCCAAACAACAAATCTTAAATCAAATCCTTTAAAATTAGCTACACATAATTATTTACAACATTATTAATATTATACTTTATTAAAAGGTAAATTTTGTAATTATTTAAAATTTATTAAACGTTTATAATATTTAACGGAAAAACATTTATAATATTTATAAAATACAAAACTATATGTTACATATAGATAAATATTTTAAATGTGAAATCTATAAAAATTAAATAACTATTTGAAAGATACCTTTTAAATTGATTTGAATTATAAATCTTTTAATAAAAATAATATTTAAACAAAAAATAAAACAATAATATTTAATTTCAACGAACGGGATTATATGGTGTGACGGGTTTAGAATATTATAATATATAAACTTTATAACGATTAAATAACCATTTAAATAAAAAAAATTGAAATTAATTTGAATTATATATATTTTAATTAAAGTATTATTAAAACAAAAATAATAAAATAATATTTAATTTTACTGAACGGGGTTAGATGGTAGGACGGGTTTTAGTCGATAGTAATATGAGAGAGTATAGCACGGATGAAATCCATTAAATATGTTTAATTTCACTGAACGAAATTAGATGATAAGACGAATTTGAATTTATAGTAATATAGGACGTTATACAACGGGTGAAATCCTATAACTAACAATTAAAATACAGTTATATAATTTAAAATATATAACAAAACAAACAATCGACTTACAGTTTACTCCATGATAAAATCAATGGATTGTACAATATATAGAAATTAAGATTATATATTTATAAAATATAAAACAATATGTTACATATAGATAATTTATAAAAAAATATATATTCAATTTAAAATAAAATAAATAGTGCCGCGGTGTACTGCGGATTAAAATCTAGTATTATACAATTTTTTAGTTTATTTCATAACAAATACTTTCACTAAATGTATATAATATTTTATTTGAGATTAAAAAATTAACATGGGCAAAATTTTAAAAATAATTTTAATCTAATATTAAAAAAAAAAACATGGACAATCCGGCAGATCCTAAAATGCATGGCTGATGGCTCCCTTCGACGCCACCTACCACCATATATGAAATCTCTTCCACCTAACTCTCCACTCATCACCATTTCGCCATTTTTCTTGACTCCTCTTAAATAAAATTATATATTACATTTGGATTACCTTTAACACACTTTTTGTAAATTACTACAGAGTAATAAAATAGTACATGATTACTAAGAAAAACAAAAAATTAAATCTTAAATTGCTTAGCTAATGAAAGTGACTTATTGATATACTTTAATAGATTTTTAATAAATTTTATCTATCAAAAGAAATGCAACGAGACAAACTCAACTACCACCCCGGCTGATTCTTCCAAGCCTCATTTTATGTCGTTAGGCTATAATAATGGGAAAACAATATCGTACATGAAATTCTTAAGATCATAAACACTACCATTCATGATCAAAGATGACAACATGATGATGTTAGATTTTTGTTTAAATATTTAATATATCAAATATTTTCGACCATTTCATTCTCTCCCACCAAACCCCATATGGGTTTTTTTTTTCTCTCCTACCATCATCACATAATCATTCACCCACCTGAAAATATAAATCAAGTTTAATTTTGTTGACTGCGATAATCTATAATATAATTTTATAGCAATTTCAAAGATCAAATGTTTGTGGGAAGAGAACGTGGGCATTTGGGTACCCGTCTGGGTTCGGTTTTTTTTTTTCGAGTATCGGATCTATTCGGATAGGAGGTTAAGAACCATTCGGATATTTTTAAATTTCGGTTCGGTTTCGGTTTGGGTTCGGATTTTTGGGTTCGGGTTAGGTTCGGGTTTTTTACTTATATATACCCAAATCTATCCGAAATACCCGATTACCCGTAAATATATTGGTTACTTTTTATCCAAATATAACCAAATGTAACCAAAATACTTAAATTATCTAAAAAAAAATATAACATTGGTTACTTTTATCTCAAATATATCCAAATATATATAAATTACTAAAAATATGTATATTCGGATTTATAATTTTAATTTTGGGTGTTTGAGGTATTACAAATATATATATATAACTAATATTTTTAGGTTTATATTTGTATTCGGGTACCCACGGGTATTAGATTCGGTTCGGGTTTGGTTTGGGTTTTTTCGGGTAGTGAAATTTAAGACCTATTCGGGTAATTATAAAATCGAGTTCGGGTTCAGTTCGATTATTTTTCGGGTTTTTCAGTTCGGGTATTCGGTTCCGGTTATTATGCCCATGCCTAATAGAACCAATGGATAGTGGTTCTAATGTCAAATTGCGAGTGATGAATATATTTTCCAATCTACTAATCGTAAATGTTATCTTGTTTTGGTCACTACAGATGTTTTAAGTGGGTAAAAAGTTAGTTTTCAAATAGATTTTGATGATTAGTCTGGATTTTGGTATACAATCCTCCTAGTTGATAATTTTTTAAAAAATGTTTGTTGGAAGACTCATATTAGCCTAGACTGTGAATTCAGACGTATCTGTAACAAGTTATATTATCCAGACCTGACTTTCTATAAAGTTAGCACAACAAGTCGTTGTTAGACTATATATTAATAAACTGGAGTATTATTTATTCGATTTTTAAAATAAATTGAAAAGTCTACAATGTTTCACTGGTCCCAAATCTTTTTTTGTTATAGAACCATATTTATTTCTTTTGTTTTAAGACAGTAGATTATTAATAATCGGCGCTGTTTATAGCTTCCGATTTACATGTGAATTATTACTAGATTCAACATGTAAGTTTCTTGGAAATTATATTGCTAATTTCTTGCGACTCACCTAGAAACCAAACGTTGAACCCTTGAGTTGAGTTCACACGTGACCGGTGACCATAACTTTTTTTTTTTGTATCTACTCGTGAAAACTTCAAGGAAATCTTCACAAAATATTTTAATGATGTTGGAAATTATATCACCAACTACAATAATGGAGACTTGTTTTGTGAATATTATATAAACTTCGAACAAAATCTTTGTATTGTATATTAAATATGATAAGTTGATTTTTATTCACATTCATTTTCATTGGTTTACTTTTTTTTATCATGTAAGCGATTGTTTAATGGTATACATATGTTGTGGTTGAGCTTAGTGAACTTGAGATGAAGTCCTAACAGAAAGTTTTAGTAACAACATTATGCTGATAATTACATAAAAGAATTTGGTCTTAAGCTTTTGATATTGAAGAAAATATTAGGATCATCTCTACTAAAAATATGATTTAATAGAAATTTGTAGTAAAAATACTAATAACGTTGTTAAGATAAACAAAGTTACAAAACTGATCACATTTTTCTAAAAAATATGTGTAAATATATGTCTTTGTTTTTGGTAATGCCAATCATTTTTGCTTTTCTTGGTTAAAATCGAGTGAATTTACCAAAGAAAACCAAGGAACTCAAAAAGATTCTGCGAATAAACCACAATGTTCATAACTATTAAGTAAGAATGTAAGATATATCTGGTAGCTAGTAACAGACAAATAAAATTTTGTTTTCTCCTAATCACCACGTGAATAATGAGCTCTACATTTACGGTTTAATTTCAATGTATACTACAATTTTCACAAAAAAAGAAAGAACAGAATAATTTAATAAATTTATTGGTGAGTTTGTTTTTGGCGATGGGGTCATGCTTCTTCTGTGGATGTCATGGACCATGGTGTCATATCCATGGGGTAACTTCCCAGCACCCTTAGGAACGACGTGTACTCTTGAACCTCCGCAAGCGCGTTCTGTGCACGCGGCTCAGCCATCGATGCCTCAAAATCCACGTAAAACATGTACTCGAAGTTCTTCGACGTCCCAAAGCTCCCGTCACCAACAACCCTAAGCGGGCGGTTATGGTGAGGCCGGGACTCGATCTTGGTCAGGCTAATGTCTCTGAAAGCGAAAGCCGAGAGGACTTTAAAGAGGACGCTAGTTCCTTTGTGCTCTTGGGCAGCAAAGACGATGCTAGTCTTGAATGGCCGGTCCGTGCGTGGGATTATAGGCTCACGCGCCAACATTAGGAAACGAGTGACGTTCCCCGGGTCGTCTTGAATCCCATCCGCTAATATCTGGAGGTTGTAAAGCTCAGCGGCGCGTGCGCTCGCCACAGCCGCCGTGTCATGTAGGTCGTTAGCTGAGATATACTCCGCAGCAGCCGCTGTGTCATGGAAAGCCTCACGCGCTGCATGTGGTGTAAGGACGTCGAGGGAGTGTTCCGTCTGCGCTAGGGCTTGCGGGTGAGAGATCACCCGCGAAACACAGTCAGTTCGGACTCCCGGGAGTGCGAGGAGGCAATGGTGGACCGGAATCTGAACTTCTCCAACGATGTGAAGACGGTGACGGAGAAGAAGATCATAGTTTCGATGGATCGAACCACCGAGTGAGTTCTCCACCGGAAGCACAGCTCGATCAGCGATCCAAAGCTCCACCGCCTGAAAAGCAACGTCAAACTGGTCACAAGGAATGGCGTCGCAATTGGGATAAGCTTTTCCGGCAGCTGCTTCCGAGTAAGCTCCGGGAACGCCTTGGTAAGCTACACGTAGACTAGAACCATGCAACGGTGCCGGAGATAGATCAGTAATAGTCAACGGCTGAGCAGGAGCTAACTTTCCGTTAGTTGACTCAACGGCGACGAGACCAAGATTCACAGAGCCGTTCGTGTGACCATTAACGGCGGCGATTTTGTCCGCTAAACCACCGGTATTTTCAACAGAAGCAACTTTACTAGATAAAATGGCACATGAGCTTTGCCAATCAGATCGACTCACGGAGACACCGTTAGGGAAGCTAAACGACTCCGACCTATAACCGCACGTAACAGCCACGCGCTTTGGAATCGCGTGGGAGAAACATTTGTTCCTAGACGTCGGATCTGTTGATCGGAACTTGAGATCACACGACGTTGCGGCTTGCATGGTTTGGTAATGATGGTAAGACAAACAAAATTTGAGAATAAAAGCTGTATTATAGATTTATAGTGTTGGAAAGCTTGAGTTCTTTCGTTGAGAGAGAAGCTCAAGCTGAGAGATAAAGGAGAAGAGAGATGGTCTTATATACACACTAACACACAAGAATAAATTTTGTTTTGTTTTTGACAAAATTAGTCTTGACGTATGTAATTCGGTAAAATCCTTCACCTACCACCTTCCATGTAATTTCTATACTTTTTTTTCTTTCTGAAAACTATAATAATAGTTGTCTTTATTGAAATATATGATATTGTTGGTTTACGTGAAAGCGATATTCTTCATTTCTTCTTAGTTCTTACCATGGTTTTGTATTGTTGGTGTTACGTCCATAGATTTTTCTACAAATATCAAGATCATTGGTGTTTCTTTTGAGCAGTGGATGGTAAAATTTCTCTTAAAAAGTATTGAATATTCTATTATTATATATACATATGTATATATATATATATAGTTTTTTAATTGTTTGTTTTTCAATTAAAACTTAGTTACCTACTTCAAGAAAAATTAGATAGTTTATCCGCACTATGTGTGGGATAAATATATTATAGTAAATTTTTTATTATTTGAAATCTGAAATTTGCCTGTGTATTATTTAATGTAATATTTTTTTTTTGAACCATCTAGTTTTTGCATTAAAATTATTATTGCCCGTATATTGATTGTTATTAAATATGTATAAATATATTAGTTATTATTTTTATAATTTTCTTATTAAATTAAATTAAAATTATATTTTTAGAATCTTCTGAATATTTATAATTTACTTAAGTGTAATTGATATTATTTTTGGAAAAAACTTTATTTATAAATGTATTGGTAATATCTGATTAGAAAAATGAAAGTAGTACTATATTAATATTTTTGTTAACATATGATTTATGTTTCTATATAAAAACGAAAGTAGTTCTATATTAAGTTCTGAAATATTACTTGCTTAATTATTAGATTATTTTAATTGGAATTTCTTTTTTTAATTATTTACTACTTTTAATTGGATTTACTTTTTATTGTTTCTGTTATTGAGATATTTATATGTACTACTAATGATAAATTTTATAAATGATCTAGTAAATGAGGGACAATGAAGTAAATTGATTGAGAATTGCTCTGACACATCAGCTGGCATTTCTGTAAATACGACTGTAACTAAATTTTGTTTTTTAAGTGTGATTCTCTATTAATAATTTAATATATAGAGGATAAATGAATTCAGAAATTAATAAAAATTTTGATTACGAAAATATATAGTAGGCCCAAAGTTCACTTTCTCATATGTGGAATTTTATATGTCCACGAATAACACGGTTCAGCTCACCTTCTTTTACTTTGACACAATCGCCAAGCTGTGAGAGCATGCGCAGACCATAATGGACACATATATAGTAAATGGTTTTGTATTTATTATGATTTATGAAGTTGTTGGTCATTTTCATTTTTGACGATGTCTATTATTTGTTCGCTTTGGTGAAAATATTTGGTAATTAATTAACAAAGTGAATACTGTTTTACGAAACTCGGAAGGTGATCTATGATCTGTCATTTCGGGAGCATATATTTATATACATGATTTGTATTTGACTGATAACATATTTCAGGATCTTGGATATTGAATCCGTTTCTACTACAAAAAACCGCAAAATTGTGTGTTTTATGCCAAAATCCCTAAATTTGTGATTTTTTTACTTAAACTGTTTTCCAGTAAAAGTCGCAAACTATGTCATCCCGTAAAAAGTAACAAAATCTTGTTTCCGTAAAAAAAAAGTGTAACATTGAATTTTCCGACAGAATCATTATCTTATATTCTTTTCTGAATAATTGCTGAAAATGACCTTTTCACATTATCCTTTTTTAATTATACTCTTTCCTATTTGTCATTTTCATTTCTACCCTCTTTAAATTTTTTAATGACCATTTTACCCCTATTTGGAAATTGTTTTAGGTAAACAAAATGAAATATTAATATTTTTCGCTTAAAATATTCCAAAATAAATTTCTCGCCAAAAAATTTTGAAAAAAAAATTTCTCGCCAATTTTTTTTTTGGCGGGAAATAGCTTCACAAGGGATTTTAAAAGTGTTTTAAAAGATTTATACGGGATTTTAAAAGGGATTTTAAAGGGCTTTAAAAGATTTACAAAGCTTCACAAGGGATTTTTAAATTGTTTGAAAAGTGTTTTAAAATATTTACAAGTAATTTTAAAAGGGTTTTAAAAGATTTACAAGGAATTTTAAAAGGGTTTTAAAAGATTTACAAGGGATTTTAAAAGGGTTTTAAAATATTTACAAGGGATTTTAAAGGGCTTAAAAATGATTTAAAAGATTTACAAGGGATTTTAAAAGGGTTTTAAAGATTTACAAGAGATTTTAAAAGGGTTTAAAAGGGTTTTAAAAGATGTACAAGGGTTTTTTAAACTCTTGTAAAGTTTTTTAAAACCTTTAAAAATCTCTTGTAAATCTTGTAAAACCCTTTTAAAATCACTTGTAAATCTATTTCTCGCCAAAAAAAATTTACAAGGATTTTTATAGCTGTGAAAAATTTTGGCGGGAAAAAAAAATTTGGTAGGAAAATTTTAGTTTCCAATTACATGTTCCTATTAGATGAGGATAATTTGGTAATTCTGTTCAAGGAAATGAGTATTTTTAAAAATGGACAACACGAAAGAGTATGTTACAAAAGAGTAGTAAAAAAAAGGTAGTTTTGCAAATCTCCTTCTTCTTTTTTGGTTAAAAACCATAAAATTGCATTTTCCCGACACAACAATAACCATATAGTTTCTTTTTTTGTCATCGACAACAACCCTATTGCTTTACCAAAACACACAAATCTGTTTTCTCGCAAAAAAAAAAAAATTATGGAATTTTTTAATAGTTTATTCGATTATAAAGTCATCAAAAAAACCAAAATAGTTAAGATTTTAATAAAAATACATATAGCTTAAACCATATATAAATTATAATCAACAAAAAAAGTGTACTCAAGAAAAAGATACATGTAATCTAAATAAAAATTAAATAGTTAAATTCGGTGGTGCAAAATATTAGCATTGATTGAAATAATTGATGCATTTTGCATCGGTTAAAAGAATTATTTGAATTAATGTTAATATGTATCAGCTGCAAAATATGAGGTTAATTTTACATCAGTTAATATAAATGATGTTAGTATTTACATTAATTTATTAAAATAATCTTAATATTTAATTTCGTTAATATTAAATCATTTTTATAATAACCAATATTATTTAATTTCATTAATTAATATGGAAGCAAACCATTAAATTCATTTTGGAATAATAGTTGCTAATAAACTTTCTTATATGGAGGGGGGACATAACAGATATTCTCTGTTAGCCTGTAAGACTAAAAATAGCTTGGTTGCTCTCCACCTCTTCATCGAAATTGTTTCGATTTCCCTTATTTGTGTCAATGGTTGTATTAGAATGTTTATGTATCTTGTAAATTTTTTATGATATATTATATTTGGTTGGCTGGAAAAAAAAATAAAAAAACTTTGTTACACCATAAAAAAACCAAAGTCGCTTATATAACATTCTTAAATGTCTCTTTTTTTAAGTGAAAGTGATGTGGGCGTAGATAAATTAGCATCATTTGTTTTTACGACAAATGCTTAGTCATTAATAAATTATCGATTGTTATTGATTAAAATTTTCTATTATTTTCTATATGACGTAAATTCATATATTTATATTAATATTCTGAAAGTAATGCAACATCATCGATGATTATTGTATCTGATTTTAAACTATAACGTACGTGCGGGAATTTCATATTTTATTTTTAAAAAAATCTAAACTAATCAAAATATTTTTAACCATTTGATTATGGGTGTTAAATAGGATATGAATTCAGTTTTAGTTTCGGTTATATCATGTTATATTAGTTATTTTGGAACGGAAAGCTAACCCGTCTTGTATTTGTCATAAATTCTTCATCCCATAACCCGTCTCGTATACATGAAACAAAAACATTAACTTGTTATATCCATCGTAAATAGAATATGTGTAACAAAGTATATATGTGCAAGGTTATGTGTGCAAACAAATTTATTTTATATAGTTTTCATAACCCGTACTCATACCAGCTAGATATGAATTTTGGAAACTAATAATTACTTAAAAGTATTTTCTGTTTTTATTTAAATTTATGAATTTTGTAATTACTATTACATCCTTAATGAATTAATTTAAAAATACTTAAAACCAATGGTATTTTTTGTAATATCTTACCTTTTATAAGGTTATATTATATCCAATGCTTCCTAATTAATAGTATAATTTTTGTATCGATTATAAATAAGTAATTTAAATTTTTAATTTTCTTAATGCAACTGCCTTTTTCTCTATAGTGCATTTCACATATCCCTAGTATCTATTTAATTTTTGTTTATACGAACGGCATATTTTATTTTATTTTTGTGACACAACCAAAATCAAATTATTCAAAAAAACATAGATAGCAGATTCAAATCATATATATGAAAATTGGTCAACTCTCTATATATAATTGACACATCATTACTTTACCATTTTTCATGTATCTATTAATTAATTAATATAATCTCTTCAATTTCTAATTTATAAGTTAATAATATATTTATTATTTAATTGTAGTATTACTAAATTTATTTTAATATTACATGATTTTTCAATAAAACCATTTTAATAGTTTTCTCATACTCGAAGATTTTTTTTTTGTAATCCAAACTCAAAGTATGAGTATATAATAATTGTGGATTACTTAATGATTTGAATAAGTTATTCTCTTAAATTGATATTTATATTCTCTTAAATTGATATTTATACAATAAATCACTGAGGATGAAAAATACGTAAGGAACTCCATCATCAGATTCTTAAATTTCTAGAATCCAATATTACCTTCTGCTAAATAAATTTAATACAAACGTTGTTTATGAATTATGTGTATGATGCATTGTTGAGAATATTTTTAGAAAAAATATTTTTAATAGTAAAAGTAATTGCTTATTGCATGAGTGAATGATTAGATAAATAAAAATTATATATAAATTAAATAATACGAAAAAATCCTCTGCGTAACGCGGGTGATCACCTAGTAATAATAAATTGATTCCATTTATAAAAAGGACGATCGAAAACTAAAACCTTATCTTTTTAATGATTTAAGGTTGACTTTCTCGCGTTGAATTCACATTTTGCATTTGTTAAACTAAATAGAAATTACAAATCAGTTAAGACATATTCAAATCCAAGTTTGTTAGTAAACCGATTCAAATTGACTAGCAAACTAACTTTCTATAGAAATGTACTAAACAACTTATAAATAGAACGTGACGCAGATAAAAGCTCCTGTAAGATAAACGCAAAAACTAATGTTTTGAAAAGAAAAAGAAAATGACAAAATCGAATGTGATAATGGTAATATTGTTGGTGATGATTGCTGCAATAGGAGGAGAAGCACGACATAAACATAGAAAGACTTGGATAGGTTGCTTTAGGTATTGTTCTCGCAGCTGTAGCGAGTACGATGGAAATTGCTTTGAACATTGTAAGATCAAATGTGGTGGTCCTACTCCTCCAAAAACTAATTCAAGGTAGATTTTTTTCATTCTTCTTTATGATAGAGTTGGTACCTAATATCGTTAAAACGGACTAGCCTGCTCCATCTAATCTTCTTCGCAACATGGTAAAATATCATGATTGCGGGTTTGCCTGCCGATAGTGTGGATTTAGCTGTTTAAAATCATCCATCATGATGGACTAACTCGAAAGACCTAATCTTTTTTGAACCTTTAAAAATTAGTTCTAATTAACATGTTGTCATGACATCTATACTTAACATGCGGGTTCATGATTGGAATTAACACCCTTGTTGGTCACACTTAAATTTTGAATTTCATAAATAAAAGTGAAACTTTGTTTTATTTTATTTTTCAAATACACCATATTTTATACATGACTAGGAATTTACATGGGAAGAATTATACGTACAATGAAGAAACTGAGGTTCGAGGAAAGAGACATTGATAAAAGGCAACTCATGTAGAGACGACAATCTTATCACTATTTACTAAACCACTAGTGAATTCTTCAGTCTATATGTTGTTCGCGGAAGTTCAGTTAAAAGACCATCCAAACATAGAGGCTTGCTTTTCATAAAGAATATTATTTCCTATCAAAAACAATGTATAAAATAATATATGTGTTAAGAGACCATACATATATATTGGTCAAAGTATCAACAAAGAAAAGGTAATCGTTTAAGATGTGTTTGAATTTCAATACTTTACCTTTTCAAAGATCATTTTTGTCTTTATGCATTAGTTGTACTCTTGTAGCAAGATATATCTTCATGGACGATATCCGAAGAGATAAATCCTTTGTCACGTTATTTTCAGATGAGAAACAAAGCCAAGACAAAAGTGGAAGAAGCTGGTGCTTGTTATCAGATAAAGCTCTAGTTACAACTTTATTCTCTACAAAATCACTCACAAAGAAACAGAGAAAAACATCAATAACAAAAGCCAAAAAAAAACCTTCTTCAGATACTTAAATCTGAAAACATATCTTTCGAACCATAGAAGTCGCTCTTCTCAACTTCTCCATGGACGAATCAGCCACCAAAGTAAGCTTCTTCTCCTTAAATATTTCTTCTTACGTACTCTTTGCTTCTTTATTAATGGTTTCTTTCTTCACAAGAAAGAAAAAAAAAAATTATGACGTAATAGAATTTCTGATTAATTCTTTTGTACCTTTAGGGTTTAAAATCGCTGGAGTTGAAGAATAGTGATGACCCGTTTTCCATTGAGGGATATAACACTTAGCTTCATGCCTATACTCTCAAACTCGCATTGAGAAAACACTTCTCTTCATGCGGAAAGATCAAACATATTTATGTTCCTAGAGACTTTGAAAAGGGTACCATCAAGAGTGTTTCCTTCATGAGGATTGAGGGAAAAGGTGCTGAAGAGAAAGCATTGGAACTTAGTGGAACTGCAATCGTTAAAGCTGCACCATGACAGAAAGAAACCATGGATCATTCATTGACGTGCTGCTCTTGCTGAGAGAAGAACCAAAGAACAAAGCCTAAACGTTACTGGATATGACACTTTGCTTCCTGTGATTGATATCGAGATGGCGGTGTGTAAATATCTCTCTTCATATGGAGAGGTCACGCGAGTAATGGTTCTCCCTAGCTATGCTCGCGTTTCTATTATAGGAGAAGGATGTGTAAAGAAGGCACTAAAACTAAGTGGATGTAACAAATTTGCTCATGCCTTCTTGATTCTTGGTAACATATTAAAAACCTCTCATTAGTTTCGTTGTTTACACTCTATATTAGGTTTTAAAAAGAAGATTGAGAAGGAGAAGAATATGGAGATGGAGCAGTAGAAGGCTCTCTCTTAGGAGAAGAAGAACCTCTTTTTTTTTCTTTTTCTTTTTTTTTGGTAAAAGAGAAGAACCTCTTTAATGTTTATAACAGTAAATTACAATACAACTGATCCTTTCTCTACACAAACACATACTACCGATTTGCAAACAATGGACTGGATTTACCAAAATCTTAGCGTTATCTCCTAATCTTTTCCTAGCATGAACACTCCCTGAGAAACAAAGCTACCTCCTTTAGGGATCAAAACAAACTCTTTCGCTTCTGGACTTGTACACTCCTATACAGCTTCCACCTCTTGAATTCCACCTAAAAATTTATCTCTTTTACTATCATAGCTGGTCACTCTAGAGTCTAATTCAGTTTGGTTTCTGTCTGTGTATGAAAAAACCGTCTAACAAAAGTACATAAATCATAATCCAGCCAGGGAACACACACTGAAATATCAAATAACCATAGATTATATCCAAATTTGTATTCAAGAAGTAAGCCTAAACACAAATCCCAAAGCTGAATTACATATGTTTGTTTTAAAGACTAGTCACAAGGATCAAACAGTTTTACAAATCAAAAACAGATAAGAAACATAGCCAACAACAACAAAAGTGGAAGAAGCTGTTGTAAGTTACCAGATAAAGCTCGAGACTTGGTTCCAAAGTTGATAACTTTATTCTCTACAAAATCACCCACAAAAGAATCAATAAACAGAGAGATAATAATCTTCATTAATGCAAGTCAGAATTAGCTCAAGACTTAACTGCATTCTTTAGGATGACAAAGACATCTTAGAGCAACACCACAGTTACCCTTAGGTCTCTCACAAGCGATGCATAAGTCCGGTATGTGACCTTCGACTTCCATAGACACCCTAGCTCTTAATTTCACTTCCTCTGTTCCGGAGACATGGAAGAGACCAGTTGAGCTTTTGAAGTAGAGTTTTCCAGATCTGCAGGTTATGAGTTCAGATGGGTTTGAGATTAGAGTGTTACCACAGTAGTAGATTTCTTCTTGTGGGTTTTGTGTGGAAGGTGGGAGAATTAGAGAGAAGAAGAGAAGAAGAAGGACGATTTTTCTGGGAATTTCTTGCATTTCTTCTGTTTCTTTGTTGCTTTTTTTTTTGTGCTTTGTTCCTTTGCACAGTAATTTACGATGAGAGTGATTTTTAGTAATCCAAACAGAAGTTACATTGCTAAAGTAAAGTCATATACAATCATACATCACTTCTTTTTAGACTATTTACAAATTCTTACTCTACTCCAAATCACATTCTAAAAGTGTATCATTTGTATTTTGTAACTCCAAAATACGACCCTTGGTCCATCGCCTCGAAATTTATCAAATGTTTAGGAATGAACAAGCAGTTGCAGAAAAAACAAATATTGAAAAAGCAGCAAGCTTTTTGTTTCACAACTATTCATTCATATATTGATGCGAAGGCCCATTTGATAAGAATGAAACTATGAATCTCTCTTTCTTATCCTTAAAATCCCAATTACAATGAAACAAACCCTAAATCGATAAGCTTGGAGTTACAGTTCTCAAATCTTATCTCCCAAGAACAGAGCACATAAAGCTCTAATCCTCTTTACACATCAATGATCACGCAGGATCCTTTTCTCTCTACTCTCTCTTACTATTTATA
>Ga0041059_1000368_pt1 | contig 32965 bp, 24 predicted proteins | sample AraColnosormetaG_FD_56232 | JGI IMG/M metagenome (GOLD analysis project Ga0041059, IMG submission 56232) | Arabidopsis roots microbial communities from North Carolina, USA - Col MF nosort | ecosystem: Host-associated > Plants > Roots > Unclassified | place: USA: North Carolina | collected...
AAAAAAAAAAAAACTNNAAAAAAAAAAAAAAATTGTCGGTAAAAGAAACTAAAATATAGTAGCATGGTTTACGAAAATAGCTTTTTCATGAAGTAGAGTTTTGTGATGACAAAACCTAATCCATATATAATGAAACGTACCAAAAAAAAAAACTTAGATATATATTCAGTCAAGTTATGTTTGTTAAATGTTATACTTCTAGACTTCTAGTATAATAACTAGCTTTAAGAAGTCTACGTATATTTGTGATATTTAAAAATGAGATTTTTTCTTTCTTTCTTGAAGGTAAGCAAAAATCTCTCTCTTATTTACGAAGCAACAAAATCTTGTGTTTAGAACAAACACAAAAGGAGTATTTACTTGGACGTAGGTTAAACTTCAACGGTCGTGGAGTCCAACGCTTTTAAGTCTCCCTTAACTTGTGATTTGTGAAAAAGTGTAGTGAAATTTATAATTACGAGACAGTAATTGTATCTTGCAAATAAAATTACATTCAGGGAATTAATTACCAATATCAGATTTCTTAATTGTTAATTCATCATTAATTTTGTTGAAAGCCAATTAGTGGGGAAGGGTTTTTTACAAAGTAGCTAGTGAAGTACAATGCTAAAATAGCTGTATTACATACAGCTGAGATGAATAAATGGCATTGAAATCATTTATATAAATAGGTTAAATAAGTAAATAGATTCAGATAGTTGGTAACGCATTTGGTTTTGGGTACGTACACACATTAAACGCATATATCAACTACATGGTTGACAAAATAACACATACTGTTGAAAAGTAAAATTATGTGACTTAAGCATTCTAGATCTTAATTAAATAGTCTTCTTGAATCAAATCAAAATAATACCACTCAATACCAAAAAAAGTGATTATTTTTTTTCAGAAAATTTGTTGATTATCAAAAATATTTAGTATGTCTTAATTAATTAAGAACTTCATATAAGCAACAAGTACTGATCAGTTGACAAAAATATGTGGTGGTGAAAATACTGCTCAAGTTGATGCAAGGGTAAAAATTAAAGGCTTTTGTTATCATTCGTTGATTAACACGGACAAGAGGCTAACTAATATCAAAGTAAATGTTAAAAGCATACCTAATAATTTACGATATATGTATGAATAGTAAAGGAAGAACAATTTTACGACAGAGACATTTACTCCTCAACCCTCTCTCTATAAATAAGACTGTTGTCAAATCGATTCTCCAACACACAAAAGAACAAACTTCATACAAGAAATGACATCAAAAGAGCCAAAACACATGTTTTTCATTTTCCCATTCTTCTGTTTCTTCTTCTCCTTCATTGCACAAAACACCGTCCCAAACATGTCTTATCCTCTCTCCACAAGCTCCCGTTGGATCGTCGACGAGAACGGTCTACGGGTAAAGCTCGTGTGTGCGAACTGGCCATCACACCTCCAGCCCGTTGTAGCGGAAGGGCTGAGCAAACAACCAGTGGACGCAGTGGCCAAGAAGATAGTGGAAATGGGTTTCAATTGTGTTAGGTTAACTTGGCCGTTGGATTTGATGACTAATGAGACATTGGCTAATAATGTCACAGTAAGACAATCTTTTCAAAGCCTTGGTCTTAATGATGACATTGTTGGCTTCCAAACTAACAACCCCTCCATTATTGATCTCCCCCTCATTGAAGCTTACAAGGTACTCTTACAATATCTCCCATCTCTTTTTAATTCTAAATATTAATGCGTTTCATTTTATGATTCTTTTTTTCTATGATTATTCTGAGAATGTGAGGTAATTTATCTTGTGCCAGTTACATTGCCATTTGAATTTGATCAACAAGAAATTTAGCGTGTTGGATTGAATTCTGTCATGCAAATACTGTAAGATATATCGTACGTATATATGCATAGATATACACGTGCACGTCAGTACATCTTTTTCATGTGTCATGTGTAGACCAATTTTTCTAATAGAAATTTAATAATTTTTCCTTCAAAGTTTAAAATTAACAAGGCATATAGGGAGGTAGATTGACTTATGTTTTAATGTTTTAGGGAAAGATATCGTTAAACATTAAAAATGTAACTGTTCAACCAATTTTTAAAGTCCAAATATATTAGTAATTAACTTCTATTCATTAAAAACAAAAATTTGATAGAAGAATGATGTTCCAAGTTTCAATGTTGCTTATCAAACTACTACACGTATTGACATTTTAGAAGAACCAATCTGACTAAAGAACACGTCGTCAACTCGTGAAGGGAAAATGACATATATATACAAAGTCCATAATCAATTTTTAGTTGGGGTTTGGTTGGGAATTGTTATAAAAGTAGTCTTAGATTAAACAAAAGAGAGAAACATATATTCCGGTACGGTTTATATCCTGATATATGTCATTAGTCAATTTCTTAATTAAAAATTGTTTGGTAATGAGTAATTGTGAAGTTAATGTAAGTCCAGAATACATAACGCTCGTGACGTTTGTTTGGCCTTTTTCCTTTTCTGCTCAATAACCTAAGTATATTCTCAAGGACTTGTTCTCTTCTTAATGGGGTATATATAATGCACGCATCTATATGGATATTTATTGCATACATGATTCTTTTGAAAATGAACTTAACGTTATGAATCATATATGTATCCAAAAGTTGGTAACTTATTTCGTGAAGGATTTTAGTATTTGTTCCTGATTTTCAAAAACTACTAAATCATGTTTAGTAAACAATTTCATAGTTAATTAAGTTACATAAATCATAATGAAAAGTAGATGAAACGTGTCGGGTGTCGCACGGAAACTTATCTAAACATAAGGAAGAAGAATATAAGATCGCATGGCATGAAAATGTTAAATCCATGTGAGAAAACTAAAATCAGCAATCTCAACCGAAACCGCAATCTTATAATAGACAGAAAGTGATAAGAAATGTGAATGATGATATATAATCTTCTTTTTCATTTTCTGCAGACGGTAGTTACTACATTAGGAAACAACGATGTGATGGTGATATTAGACAACCACCTAACTAAACCAGGGTGGTGCTGCGCCAACGACGATGGTAACGGTTTCTTCGGTGACCAGTTCTTCGATCCTACCGTATGGGTTGCCGCTTTAAAGAAAATGGCTGCGACCTTCAACGGTGTCTCTAATGTTGTTGGCATGAGTCTAAGGAATGAACTTAGAGGGCCTAAACAAAACGTTAACGATTGGTTCAAGTACGGTAACGTTATTATTTAGTCTATAATGCGCATATATACATGCATATATTTTAGTCATAGAGTTTAATGTACGTAGGTATATGCAACAAGGAGCGGAAGCAGTTCATTCAGCAAACAACAAGGTACTTGTAATCCTCTCCGGTCTCAGCTTCGACGCTGATCTCTCCTTTGTTAGGTCTCGACCCGTAAAGCTATCCTTCACCGGAAAACTCGTCTTCGAGCTCCATTGGTATTCTTTCAGTGACGGAAACTCGTGGGCTGCCAATAACCCTAACGATATATGTGGTCGAGTTCTAAACCGGATTGGAAACGGTGGCGGTTATCTCCTTAACCAAGGCTTTCCGTTGTTCCTAAGCGAATTCGGTATAGATGAAAGAGGAGTAAACACCAATGATAACCGGTATTTTGGGTGTTTAACCGGTTGGGCCGCGGAAAATGACGTTGATTGGTCGCTATGGGCTCTTACTGGAAGCTATTACTTAAGACAAGGCAAAGTCGGTATGAATGAGTATTACGGTGTGTTGGATTCGGATTGGATAAGTGTTCGGAATTCGAGTTTCTTGCAAAAGATCTCTTTTCTTCAATCTCCGCTTCAAGGTACATATCTCGCAAAATTACTAAAAGTTGCAAACAACAATTTTGTTAAAGTTTCTAAAGTTTTGAATTGATTTGGTTTACTAGGACCGGGCCCTCGAACTGATGCTTACAATCTGGTTTTTCATCCCTTAACCGGACTCTGCATAGTACGATCTCTTGATGACCCAAAAATGCTTACTCTTGGTCCATGCAATAGCTCCGAACCATGGAGCTATACTAAGAAAGCCTTAAGAATCAAAGACCAGCAATTGTGTTTACAGAGCAACGGACCAAAAAACCCGGTTACGATGACTCGGACTAGTTGTTCGACATCCGGATCAAAATGGCAGACCATCTCGGCCTCAAGGATGCACTTGGCTTCGACAACAAGTAACAAGACTTCTCTTTGCCTTGACGTGGACACAGCGAACAATGTCGTGGCTAATGCTTGCAAGTGTCTGAGCAAAGACAAATCGTGTGAGCCAATGAGCCAATGGTTTAAGATTATCAAAGCCACAAGGCCATTGAAGAGCTCGAGATTGTATAAAGAGATCTCGTCTATGCTGTAAAGCTTTTTGACTTGCTATAACCTATTAGACATTTATTTTAGTGGAAGCGTAGAACATATATTGTTTCAAATTATTAAAAAAATAAAAATCTTAGAATATATATTATAAAATTTCTTAATGTATCATTTGTTTCAAATAAAAATTCTGTAAATTTTTATTTATCTTCAGTTATAATTGATTTTTAATTAGAGAAATTTTATTAAAATAGAAAACTTATCAAGGAGTAAAATTAACATAACTGAAGAAACGGGGTGAATCCGTAAATAGTATAACTAATGAGGAGTAAAATTAGAATTACTCCTCGAGCCGACCGTGACATTGCCTATGTCCGCCGATGAAAGCGACGACGACGAGTCAACAACGGCGCGTGAATTCGACGCGCCTTAAATTTCCGACGACGCTACGGAGCAGTTTATGGATGAAATCGCTGAGAAGATCGCTTCAATTGATTTCTACTGCTTTGCCACCGATGAGTCGTTCGCTGGTATGACTCTGATACAGTCTCGTCTTCAATTTTGGCCGGAAAAAGTTTTAAATTTCTCTTCCTTACATTGAGTTCTTATGTTTGATTCATCTTTTCTCACAATTTTCCTTGAAAGTTTTGATTTTTCTCTTCGTCAAGTTTGTAGATTTTTAGCTTGTTGAGTTTTTTTCATCTTTCAAGATTATACTATAGCCTATATCACTGAGGTAGTAGAAGGTGAAGATGTTACATTGCAGTTTTTAGTATTAAACAAAGTCTAATTTCTCCCTAAAGTCTTAATTTTTTGCAATGCTTCTACTAGGAACATGACTTGAGTAACTTTTCCTACTTGATTCTCTGTTATCTCTGTGGACGTTGATTCACTAGTCTTGAACGTGTATCTTCTCTTCAAGGGACTTTGACGAGATGGTTACCTTGAGACCGTGCCTCATGTACAAGGTTGTAGTTACTCTGGGGACAACTACATGATCTTTAGCAACCTTTATTGAGTACCTAGACAGGACTGAAGCAGCGATTGTCTTCATCTGTAGGTAAGCAAATGTTTTCCCTAAACACAGCCTTGGTCCAGCATTGAACACAACGTATTTAAATTGGTCATCATTCACGAAATTCCCTGATTGGATCCATCTCTCTGGTTTGAATGATTCACAGTCTTTTCCCCATATGGATTCCATCCTTCCCATGGCGTAAGTCGCAAAGTAAACCCGTGAGCCTTTACGTATGAATGTCCCATCGGGAAACACATCGTCTTCGATGGCTTGTTTCATTTCCATTGGTATTGGAGGGTAAAGTCTCATTGTTTCTGAAAGTGCTGCTTGTAGATATACCATGTCGTTTAGTTCTTTGACCGTGAAGAGACTCTCGTTTTTGCTGGTTGGAGAATCCCCTCGCTGTCTTAAGATTTCACTTATCTCACGGATGATTTTGTTTTCGACTTCTGGATGTTTCTGTATCACCCAGAAGAACCATGTAAGTGCAACTGAACTTGTGTCTCGTCCAGCTAAGATGAAACTTGTGCAGAATTGTCTAAAGAATTTGATGGTAGAAGGATCTTTTTCATCAGTCGTCTTGTGACTTTCTATCTCAATAATCCTTGAGAGGACATCGGATCTGTTGCCTAACGTTCCTTCTTCTTTGAGCTTGCAGATACGATCCACAACCATCTTGTCGACAAACTCATGGACGACATCAACAGCTTTCCTGAGACCTTTCTCATACCCGATGTCGAAGAACTTCAGGGGTTTCCATATGAAAGGAGGAATCATGAATCTAAACATAGTAGATTCCGTTGCTTCTTCAAAAGCTTGAGCGAATGGAACAAGGGGGAGATCAGAATCCAGAGTTCCTGGATCATCACCTAGACCGGCGATGCAGATGTTGTCAAATGTCAAACGCAAGAGCACATCTTGAAGGTCAAAAGCCTCTTGTGATCTTGCGAAACTCTCCATCACCTTTAACAGCTTCTTCCTTACCAAATCTTGTGTTGTCTGAAAGGAATGCTCCACGAACCTGGTTGAATGCATTTCGGTAATGATGATCCGTCGTTGCTCCTTCCAAGACTCAGCATCAGCATTGAAGATACCATCCTCGAGCAGATCATTGAACCGTTCTTTGAAAAACGCACCTTTTGGGAAGTTCTTGAAGTTAGTCTTGAGCATGTATTCAACGTTCGCAGGGACACAAGTCACAGCTCCATACGACCCACCAAGCCAGATTCCGTTATAGAGAAAGGTACCTCGACATTTTTTCAAACATCTTGTAGCCCAACCATAAACATCATTCCTGTGAAAGAAGAACTCTGGAGTAATTCCGAACACAGGCCATATCGTTGGCCCCAGCTTTTTAGTAACCTTCTCACGCACACAACAGAAAACAAACAGTCCCAACAAGGCCAGAGAAACATCGGACAGACAAAGATGATTATAAACTCTCTCTGTTAAAGGCATGGAAGATGATATTTCAGACATGGTAAGTTTCTCTCAGTGAAATTTCTAGTGTTGTTTGTGGTCAGATGGTTTGATGTGAAAATGTAATGAGTAAATTGAAGATTCAAAAGAGTATTTGAATAATCAACTTCATCATGTGTTTTCTGTTTTGGCATAAGAACTCCACTTTTGTTGCAATATTCTTGCAGAAGACAGCTAGCTCTGAGGAATTAGTAGCTAGCTCTGAGGAATTAGTAGTCTATTTCAATAAAAGATGAAGTTTCTTGTGGGACACGAAACGTTAATGTTCATGGCTTCATGCTAATGCAAATTGTATGTTGCAGAAAGCGTTACAAACGCAAAGAATGCTTCAAAAAATGCAAAATTTGCGTTCATCATGTCTTTGGTGACAATCACCTTGTACGATATTTATTTGTTGGGATGTTCAATGGTCAAGAGAGGATGGGCCGTAGCAAGAATGAAATTCATATAATAGGCCCAACGGTTTGGGCCCAGAATGCTAAAAAGACAAAAAATGAAAAAAGAGAACTCACTGAGTGAACTCGAGCATCGCTGCCAATGGACTGCCATATCGGAGAAGTGAGATACGACTCTGTTTGACTGTTTCTCACGGAGGATATTTCCAGTGGCGGAGATTTCAGATACAGTAGAGCCAAAACTGGAACAATGAATGTCAAACTTCGAAACCGGAGATGAGACTTAAAGTACTTCAGTGAGAATTGTCTCCGATGGGGTCTCCGATGGAGTAAGAGATGGTTTCAGTCTTCGGGAGCTGGTCAAAAGATTTCAAGAGTTAAAATTGGAGAGACGATGAAGCTTTCGAAGAGTAAAGTTTTCTCTCTCGAATTTTCCTGGAAAAGTTTGAGTCTTTTCTTAGCTCTGTCTCCTTTTGTAACTGTATCTTCAGTCTTCAAACTTTGAGTTCTAATGTTAATTCATCTTTTCTCAACGTTTTTTCTTGTGAGAATTATGAGCTTTCTATTGTTTTGTTATCCCTTACTTTACTATTGTGAGTTCCAGTTTTGAATATTTTCCTCGTTGGTTTGTAAGTCTTGTTAGCTTGGAATGATACATTTTGATTATCAATTGGATTCCAATCTTGGAGTTGTTCTTTAAGGAAGTGGTGTCTTGTGTTAGGGAGAACAGATGGATGGTGATCTTAGACAATTCCACTAGTCAATAGGGTTGGTAATGCAGTGAAAATGATAACAATGTTTCTTCTGGGAGTGATCTTTGGATCGGTTCCAATGTTTGTTCATGTGTTATATGAGTTTGGGATGAGTTTTCAAAATGATCTTAGAGAAGTCTTATACATAATAGCAATGTAATGGTATGAGATGTGAACGCCCGCAGGAATTGGTGTGGCATAAGAATCTCAAACCATTTGCAGAAGATTACACAGTGAAGGATTGCTGAACAACCTTAGAACTGATTGATGTTCTAGGCTTGTTATTTTCATCTTACAGATTGGCTTTTCTTCAGCTCTCATCACACTCACAAGCCATGGAGTATCTGTTTGTGCTGCAACTGCGTATATTGGATGAAAACATTTCTTCAGTCTTGAAAACATATCAAAGAAGTTACCTGCTCACACATTGTACATGTATTGAGATGATTACTAATTGCTCCAAAACAGGTATATACTTTTTCATTGAGATAGTTAAAGGTCAAAAATGTTTAATTGTGGTTTTAGTATTCAACAGTAAAATTGAGTTCCTCTAAGGTATTATAGTTTACAAATCTTCTACATGGAACATGACTCAAGTTTCTTCTCTTCCAGCGACCTTGGTGTGATGGTTACTTTGAGGCCGTACTTCATGTACAAGTTAGTTGTGACTCTCGGGGCTATGACATGATCTTGGACAACCTTGATTGAGTACCTCAACAAAACTGAAGCAGCTATCATCTTCATCTGCAGGTAAGCAAATGTTTTTCCTATGCACAGCCTTGGTCCAGCATTGAATACAACGTATTTGAACTGGTCGTCACTGACAAACTTCCCTGCTTGGATCCATCTCTCTGGTCTGAAAATTTCACAATCTTTTCCCCAGATTGATTCCATCCTTCCCATGGCATAGATTGAGAAGTAAACCCGTGAACCTTTTCTTACGAATGTCCCATCTGGTAACACATCATCTTCAATGGCTTGTTTCATTTCCATTGGAATTGGAGGGAACAGTCTCAGAGTTTCTGATAGTGCTGCTTGTAGGTATACCATGTTGTTTAGTTCTTTGACTGTGAAGAGGCTCTCGTTTTTGCTGGTTGGAGAATCCCCTCGCTGTCTCAAGATTTCTCTTATCTCGCAGATGATTTTGTTTTCAACCTCTGGGTGTTTCTGTATCACCCAGCAGAACCATGAAAGTGCAACAGAACTTGTATCTCGTCCAGCTAATATAAAACTTGTGCAAAATTGTCTGAAAAATCTAATGGTGGAAGGATCAATCTCATTTTCCCTTTTATGACTCTCTATCTGAATAATCCTTGAGAGAACATCAGATCTATTGTCTAACGTTTCTTCTTCCTTGAGCTCGCAGATACGATCCACAATCATCTTGTCGACGAACCCGTGCACGACCCCAACAGCTATCCTGAGACCTTTTTCATATCCTGTGTCGAGGAACCTCATGGGCTTCCATATAAATGGAGGGATCATGAATCTAAACAGTGTAGACTCTGTTGCTTCTTCAAAAGCTTTAGCAAATGGAACTTGGGGAAGATCAACAGCTAGAGTTTCCGGGTCAGCACCTAGACCCGCAAGGCAGATGATGTCAAACGTCAAGCGCAGGAACACGTCTTGGAGATCGAAAGCTTCTTGTGACTTTGCGAAACTCTCCATCACCTTCAACAGCTTCTTCCTTACCAAATGTTGTGTTGTCTGAAAGGAATGCTCTACAAACCCGGTTGAATGCATTTCGGTTATGATGATCCGTCGTTGCTCCTTCCAAGAATCATCATCAGCATTAAAGATACCTTCCTCGAGCAGATCATTGAACCGGCTTTTAAAGAAGGTACCTTTTGGGAAGTTCTTGAAGTTAGTCTTGAGCATGTACTCGACATTTGCAGGAACACAAGTCACAGCTCCATAAGACCCATCAAGCCAAACTCCCCGATAAAGAAAGGTACCTCGACATTTTTTCAAACTCCTTGTGACCCATCCATAGACATCATTTATATGAAAGAAAAACTCTAAAGTAATTCCGAAAACTGGCCATAGCATTGGTCCACGCTTGTTGGTTAACTTCTCACGCAAACAGCAGAAAACAAAGAGCCCCAACAAGGAAAGAAGTAGATCGAAGAGAGAAAGATGATTATAAAGTCGCTCTGTTAAAGACATTGTAGTCTCTTCTCAGTAAACTCTCTGCAGTTTTGTTTGTGGTGATGTCATTGTTTCAAGAGTATTTGAAGAAAGATTTGCGATGCATTTCATATTTTGGTTTTGGAATTACATTTGTTGTCTTCGTGTAGAATTGGTCTATATGAAGAAGATGAGGGTTTCTTGTTGGCGACGAAACGTAATTAGGCTATTACAAATTGTGTGTTTATTGAGAAAAACCCGTGAAAGAAAAATTCCAGAAAAAATGCAAATTTGCCTGTCATGTCTTATGTGAATCTATCTGACATAAGCTGATGACAAACTGAAACTCTTAGAATCAATTAACAAACAAAAGAAAGAGCAATCGTTGTTACTAGCAAGTAGATTACAAGGAATAAATCTGAAAAAAGATTATAGAATTTTGACTTTAGGGGGAAGAGGTCCAAAACACAGAGGACGAGATATTTTAGTTTTAGATATGTTCAGCCTAGTTAAGTATTAATCAAAGAATCCTAATCTATGATGCTTCAATGGCGATCCCACTGATTCACACTTTCACAGTCTAAAGACTCGAGAACAATCGAAAGACTCAAGTAACAAACATCAAGATTGTAAAAAAACTATCTTGTAGTGAGTAGTGGTGACAAATTCATGATTTTTGAGGTTTGATACGTTATATAATATAACCAAAACTTGTAGCACTCTGCAAACACAATTATTATTGATTTACATAACCTGACCCTTTGTTTCAAGAGTCTTTCACTACTGTGAGTCTCTACTTCTCTCCTACATGAAGCCTAAAAACAAAGCTGTTAATAAATTCGCTGTTGCATTGAGACAGTAAGTATGCACCAAGTAAATAAACTCTTCAGTATTCAACAATCAACACCCATCTTTAAGAAAAACATAAATTACTTGGTCTTAATAACCGGACAGAACCAAAGACTAATCAAATCCTGAACCGGTCTGGTTCAATAGATCTAAACCTAAAGTATAAATCAAACGTCTCAATTGTTTTTTCCTAGGGTTTCAATCTCTCTCCCAAAAACCAAAACGCAAAACCTCCGATAATGTCCGGCAGTCTAGGTTTAACGCCGGCATCCTTAAAGGCATCTGGCCGGAGCTCCGAGAATGTCAGTCTTCTTACCCTTCAAGGTAAAATCAAACGTGACCCAGAAGGTTACGAAACAGAGCTCCAATTGATTTACAAACAGTTCAAAACCTCCGTCGATCTCTTCCATGAACTAGCAGCTCTCAGTTTCTCCTCCACTGGTGGCATTGGCTCTGACCCTTCTGTTTCGAAAGACCTCGGCGACCGTGCCATGTTTCTAGCTCACGTTACTCCCTTTTACCCGAAGCAACTCGCGGCGTTTCCAGCTCAATTAACTGGTTTACTCCGTACTTCGTGCTTAGCTATGCCCTCGGGGCTTCGAAACCATATTGCACAAGCTCTGATCCTTCTAATGAATCGAAAGGTTTGTGCTTTTATCTGAATTGATTGGAAAAAACTGTCATTTCTTACTTTGTGTTTGTGGTGTGTAAAGTTTGAGACTTTAAAAAGGATTGGTTTTGTTCTGAGAATGTTTTCTTTGTGGTGTGAATAGAGTCTTGTCATCGAGGATTTGCTGGCTTTGTTTCTGGATATTCAGACTCTTGGTGACAAAAACCTGCGAAATCTTGCTTTTGGTCACATTGTTCAAACCATTCGTAAGATGAGTATCACCGATCCCAAGCACAAATCACTTCAGAAGATTGTAATCTCTATGTTGGAGGTAACACTTTTTTTCATGGGATTGCGTTATGACTTATAATGCGAGTTTTAGTAGATGATAGTTAAGCTTGGTGTGTTTTTTGTTTGTAGCAAGAAGATGAAGCAAAGGCTAAGAGAGCACTTGCTACTCTCTGTGCGCTACACAAGAAAAAGATCTGGCTTGGTGATAAAAATGAAAGAGTTGCAATTGCGATTTGTGAAGCCTGCTTTCATTCTTCACCTAGGTATATCCTTATTTTCTTCTAACTATGGAGTATGTTGATATGATATGATTTTTTGTTGGTCAAATTACTAACTTCTTTTTTCATATGTTCAGGATTATGATTTCCGCTCTTCGGTTTCTTCTTGATTATGAGAACATAGACGATGATGACGATAGTGATGCTGAAAGCGATGATGACGAGGAGTCAAAGAAAATAGATCAGGTTGTGATTAATCGACAGGCTGTTTACAAGGTAAAACAACATTTCATTCACATATATGAATACTTTTGTCATTGAGTACGAAGAAGACACTTACTACTTGTTGATGAAAGTTTCCGCCTTTATACTTATCTATATCATTTTCATCATTTCAAACTAGTATGAAATTAGGTGATGTTTATATGATATCATGGAACATTAATCTATAGGGAAACTGTTTTGAGTTAGTTTTGTATAATATTTTTCCCTGTTTGATGTTAGGCAAACAACAAAGGTACATCCTCTAGCAAGAAGAAAAAGCAAGCAAAACTTCAGCGTGCAGTGAAAAGTATTAAAAGAAAGCAGCGTTCGTCGTCTGAGAACACCACTTCAACATTTTCACCTCTTAATCATTTAAATGATGCGCAGGTTTACTTCTTAGCTTTGTGTAGTGCAGTCACAATGGTATGGAAGTGGCTATGATTGAATGTTTGTTTCTGTTACAGAAATTCGCAGAGAAATTGTTTTCCCGTCTTCAGACCATCAAGGGCAGTGGTGAACGTGTTGAGGTAAACTATCCGTTTAGATTAACCATCTATTCTAATAGAAACATATGAGCTAACTAACTGTTGATTAGGTTTCCCACTATATGATCTCAGTTGATTATTTTTTCCCCTGTTGAATACATTTGCAGACTAGGTTGATGATGATTAAAGTTATTGCTCGCACAATTGGTCTTCACAAGTTGCATTTACTAAGTTTCTATCCTTTTCTTCAAAACTATGCTCTGGTATGATCTGCTTACCCTCTTTATTATTCTTCTGCTAACTGAAATTTGATCGAAATCAGTTATTAAATGCAGCCGCATGTAAAGGACATTACACAAATACTTGCAGCAGCAGTTCAATCTTGCCACGATGGGGTATAGAAACATTTCCCCGTTTAAACTTGATTTTTTTTTTTCTCATTCTTCAATCCTTCTAAATATATTGTATTGAGCAGGTTCCTTCTGATGTTGTGGAGCCACTGTTCAAGCAAATTGTGAATCAGTTTGTACACGACAAGTCACGTCCTGAGGTGCGATTTCGAGTTTTTTCACATCAAGGGACATAACTAGAAAGCTCATTCTATCATTTAATATTTTCCTTTCCAATTCATTTTTTTAAACAGGCTATTGCTGTCGGACTCAATGTGGTGCGAGAAATGTGCCTGAGGGTTCACGACGTAACTAGTTCTTGACTCGCTGTGTTTTGGTCTAATAAAAAAGTAGTTTATCCAGTATCAAATCTGTTTTGTCTGAATAGTGTTTTTTCTCCTGTTCTTCAGTTGATGACAGAAGAGTTACTGCAAGATCTTGCTCTGTATAAAAAGTCCCATGAAAAAGCCATCTCAGCAGCAGCACGTTCCCTCATAGCATTGTTCAGAGAGGTAGCCGAAGCATTTGATTTGTTGGTTTGAGCAAAATAATCGATGTATGTGGTTTATTGAAAATTGCGTTCTGTTATCTCAGATCAACCCTTCGCTTCTGGTTAAAAAAGATCGTGGCCGTCCTGGAGCTACCGTCTTCATACCTAAACATTATGGAGAGTCTAATGTCTTCAGCAATGTTCCTAATGTTGAATTATTGCAAGAAAGTGATAATGAGAGTGGCTCTGATGGTGATCAAGACGATGATGGCGTGGAGTTGCCTATCGGCGATGATGTTGAGCAGGAGCTGATACCTGGTGATTGTGGAAGCGAGGACAAAGCTGAAGAAGATTCCAATGATGGTGATGATATGAATAACACTGAAGACGATAGTGATATAGATACTTCAATAGGTGGTGATGAAGATGAAGAGGTGAATGACAGTGATGAAGCTGATACAGATTCGGAAAATGAGGAAATCGAAAGCGAAGAAGAGGATGGAGAAGCTTCTGATTCTTCTGTAGAGGATAGTGGAAACAAAGAGAAAGCTAAGGGCAAGAAGAGGAAGATTGTAGATTTTGATGCGAATCTTCTCTCTGCTGATACAAGCCTCCGAGCACTCAAGAGATTCGCAGAAGCAAAGAACGAAAAGCCTTCTTTTGATGAAGGTGATGGCATACTTTCGAATGAGGACTTCCGAAAAATCAAAACACTTCAGGTATTAGAGCCCTTTCTCTTTTGTATGTCCTCTTCGTTCTGTTTCGTAAATAAGTCCAACGTTACTGATGTTGTGTGTCGTATACAGGCAAAGAAGGAAGCAAAAATTGCATTGGCTCGAAAAGGATTCAAGGTTCCGAATTCTGATCAGCTAAGCAAGAAGCGGGTCGATCCAGCCAAACTTGAAGTAAGCTGTTACTATGAGAAGCTCCAATTTAGTCACAAAATGTTTGGCATACTCAGTACTAAGTGATTTTAACTCTACCCACAGGCTCACATAAGGCATAAACTAACAAAGGAACAAAGACTGGAATTAGTTAAAGCGGGTAGGGAGGACAGAGGGAAATACAAATCCAAGGCTGCCGTCAAACAGAAGAAGACTGGAGGATCAAGCAATAAACAGAAGGAGCACAGGAAGAATATGCCTCTTGCTGCAATAAGATCAAAGGCTGGTAAATCAAAACGAATTAAGAAGATGAAGAATAGCATCAGCGGAAGCCAGTTTAGAGGAAGGAAAGCTTGGAAGTGAAAAAATGACCAAATCTCTCAATTCTTCCGTCTCAAAACTATACACAGTTTTGTTTTGGTTCAGTTTTTGCATAATTATGTTTTGTTCTTTGTCTGCAGTTTTGATATTGAGGTATCGGCATAAAATTGTCGTTTTTCCTGTCATCATACGTTTTATTTACAGTGGGATTAATAAATTACTATTTTGTTCCTTCGTGCCATATACTTTTTTTGGCTTTTACCACCATTCTATGAACTATAAACAAACATGAAGATTGGAATTCTGAAGGAAAAATTCATCATTTCCAATAATTAGTCTCTTTGACATCTACAGATACACGCACACCAACAAAGGTTCCGGCCAAATTTTCACAGAAGCACAATGAGGGAATGGTGAAGATTCTTTCTATATGTATTAAATTATCAAAGCACAAAAAAAAAACATGGGATAATTGATGATTAAAGAAAGGTAGACGATGAAGAAGATGAGAGCGAGTTACGCTGTTGTTGCTTCTTGAAAATGTCAGTGATTCTATCCCAATCTTTCTTCTCTCTTGCTTCCCAGTAACCTCCTAGATACCGATAATTTCCTTCTTCATCTTTTTCAAACCATCTTGGTTTCCATCCTTTCTCCTGCAGCCTCCTTGCCTGCAACACACAAACGGCACACTCTTCTATATTCAGTCCTGTGGTCATGCACAATTATGTATATAGTCAAGATTAACATATTCTCCTATAGATTTTGTACCTGTCTCTGTAACTGTTCAAGTCTCAGTTTCTCGGCATTTGCTGACTCATATTCACCGTTTTCTAAGTGTCTTTGGTCTGGTCTCAGTCTTGAATCTGTTGGAGGCAATTTGTCTATCATCCCAGGAGTTATCTCATTGAGAGAGATCGCAAAAGGGGAGAGATTGTATCTTGTTTTTGTAGGAGATTTGTCTCTTTCCCACAGTAACACTGCTTCTGTCATTGGATCATACCCCTTTGGTTTTGTTGTCGGATCTCCCAATACATAGTACATTGCTTCATCCCATTTGCCTATCAGTATAGCTACTTTCTCCCCGGTTCTGTTGTCTTGCACAAACCCATGAACCTGCATTACCAAATTCCATTTAAAGGCCTGTTCATACGAGCAGAAAGACAGAAATAAAAATCATTCTACTACCTGACGAGGGTTTCGATCTATGACTGACTGCTCCTTGAACTTCAACCGGCAGGAATAATTGCTACCGCCTTTGATACGCATGGTTCCATAATGGTCGCAGTAAAGTTTACCAAGGATGATGTTGTATATAGAAGTGGTAACCTTGCTCCATTGATATATCTCACCATCATCAAATTTTAATGTTAAGACACCCACTGGGTCAAGCTGGATTGACCGTCCCCAAAATTTTCCTTTGATATTTGAGTCTCCCCAGAAATTCCACCCTTGTCCCTCACAATGGCAAGCAACAATCATAGGATGATGACTCACCTGAACAAGAGAATTATGGTGGCAAAGAAGGTGAGGGGTTGCTATTATATATGTCTGATAGATTTAAAAAGATAATGAAGTGTTAAAGTTTTTCACATTCATGCATGATTTTTCAATACAACTTCTACATTAGAATGATGTGATGGTTGACTTGCCTTCTCAGAGAAGAAACGAAGTCCTTTATCTGGATAATCAGCTTCATAGGTCTCACCAAGTAGAGGGTTGAAAGGTTTGCATTGCCTGCCTTCCGTGGACGCATAGCCAGATACAGCAAACGCTGCTATGTTTAGAATCCTCATCAATTCATTACCCTGAAATGAGAAAGACTGTTAGGAGGCCATCAAATATAATGTTATAGACATTTCAAACTAGGCCAGCAAAACAAACGATTTGGAAACATATATCACATAACAACAAACCGCCTACTTGAAGAATAAACCACTCTTTCCTGTATCGTACTAAAATTAAAAAAAGGCTGAATGACCTGACCTGCTTCCCCCACTCAAGTGCTCTGTCTATCAAGTATGAGTACTCCAAATCTTCAAAGCACTTCTGCAGAGAAGAGAGAGGCTCATTAAAATATACAGGGAGACAAACTCCAGACAAGTCTTTGCCAATGTTTTCTTTGATGATTGACCATAATCCAACTGGCTTTTCCTTCTCCTTTGGCTCCGGTAAATTATCCCTTCTTCTGACATATGGATACTGCGGGATCCTAGCGGGAATTTGCAGACGGTCTGAAAAGAAGGGGTCTTTATCGTAGATAGATCCATTTCCTTCAGCTTCTCTGCTACGGTAAGAAGCACTTCTCATTGCTTCGGCTGATAGGATATCATTTGTATCAAAGTAAGGTACATCATCTTCATCAGATTCAACATCTGCTCCATCTTGACTTTCATTATCTGCCTCAGAATCGCTTGCAGATACCTCTGACATCACTGAATAGAAATCTGTAGGAGAACAATGATGTTAAAACTGTCTCAACTGAGTAAGGAAGAAATTACAATCACTCAGACCTCCAATCGTTCCATATATAATTAAAATTAGTGAGCTAATATACACATAAAGGATGCACAAACATGCAGTTGCAAGCAATGTAATGTAACTCACCACTAAATCGTCTTCCCTGTCCACAGCAAGAGTCATGCTCCTTTGTTTCATCAACGACGGTAGCTTCCAGCTCTATTTTCTCAGTCTGCAAATAATTAAAAAAAAAACGAATCAAATATTCTACTGTGAAGCTGAAAAACTGTAAACCAAATAAAGCAGACGATAGACAGGAGGGGGTGGTAGTGGAATATGTTCAATGTGAAATCGCAGTGAGATTAAAGTAGAGTCTATGGCTGCAAGAAACATATAACCCACATCCAGAGAATTGTAAAAGTTCGAGATAAAGAGGTTCATATCAAAATGTGTGCATAGAGAAGAACTAAAACATACCTCTAACTGTCTCAGTGTATCCAGTAGTATAATGTGTTTATGTGTGAGAACCTTCAACCGGTTCTGCAACACAGAAACTTCCGAAAGCATAATGGCTTCACAATCTTTCACCACTGTCTCACCAACGCCTTCCTGCAGTAACTTTTCACGCAACTTCTCGGTAGAAACAACCGCATCTTCTGAGGGTAGGATGTCGCCACTGGCCACTCTAGGAAAAAGATCCTTGGCCACCTGAAAAGCTTCTACCCAAGCCGCTCTATTCTCTTTCGAAACACAACGTAAATGAAGAGTCTTTGTACCAGTAAATATAGCAAGCCTTTTGTCATCAGACTTGCTCGCTCGAATCGAAGAAACCTACAACAATAAAAAGCACTACAAACTCAACTGCCAGTTCCATGCAACAGCAAAGCACAAACAAACAGTAAGCAAAGAGTTAGTTATAAGACCTTCAAATGTATTTCTCCGAATGGTTTACAAGGCCTTGAAGCTGCTACAGCAGAAGCTCCAAGTCGGTTGCTACTACCGCAGCTAGCTTTCCTAATGTACCTCACAGATTCCTCACCAATCACTCTAACACCTTTCTCTCTAGACGGATTCATCACAATCTTATCAGGTCCATGGATCTTATAATACGACAAAACACCATCCTCCAGCTCAAACCATCTAGCTCTCCATCCTTTCCCATAGTTCACCCACTTATACATGATCCCAGCAACTCCAGCTCCAGCACCGACGCAGTTCCCAAAGAAGAAACATCCTTTATTAGAAGAAGAAGAAGCATCTTTCCCATCGAGATTGACGTCGTCTACTACTTCAGAAGAGAGTCTCTCAAGCTGATCTTGGCTGATCCAAGACGCCTGAGTCGAAAACGACGGCTTAGAAGCGTGTTTACTAACCGGAATAGCTTCGAGCCCTAAATGATGATTCGATGATTTCGCTACGACGGGATTAGTCCGGTCATCAATCGAAACCGGAGCAATGCAGCAAAGAGGATTCATAATAATCGAATCAAAAACAACATTGATCACAAAAAACAGCTACTAAGAATCGAACATTGAAGCTAGATCCTAAAACAACAACCGGTGATCTAAGTCCAGCTGAAGAATCTGAGATCCGGTGAAGGAGATCGAAGAAATGTTGAGTTTGAACTAGAAAAAAAAAGAGAAGCAGAGAGAGCAGCAATGGAGGGCTCACAGATCCAATTTAAGGCAGTTGTCAGTAAAATTTTTTTGTGTTTGTGCAGTGTGCAGAGACTCTGCATAGAGAAGAGAGAGAGATAGAGAGAGAGGGAGCATCTCTCTGAAATCGTTTAAAATTAAATCATGAAAATAGAAATAAAAAAGGTAATTATTTTTACTAATAATGCTCTGAGTCAACATAATTGGTGTTTTCTATGGACCAATCCTACTAGAGCATAGATTATATGTATCGAATTTCCATATTTGTTTTGAAACATAAAAATATTTACCAAATTGTTACTGTCTTTTTTATTTTTTGTTGGTCTCAATAACCAAAATATTCGGTACCAATACTCAATTCCATATTCAAAATATGTTGTGTGTTTTTTTGTTTTATGGATTAAAATAAAAGGAACCAAGTGTTTTACAAGAGATGTTTAGTTGTAAAGCCCATATAAGCCCAATAAGGATCAAATAAGAAGTTCCCCAATGTCGAGCCCAGTAGATGAAATGATAGTCCACATAATGGGATGAAGGCGAATGAGTTGATCCAAACTCTCACCAAATCGAGAACCAAGTTTGCATGCACTCACCATAGGAGTTTATTTTGTGTTTTATGTTTGACGTTCTCGGGGGTTTTGGCTATATAGAAAATAAGAAGATCAAACTAATTAACTATATTAAGAATTGAATCGCTTTCAAATTGATTTTTTTTAATTCCGTGTTTGATCAGTTTAATTTATCCTAATCAAATACTCATAACCCATATATGTGATATTAGAACATGAGGTGATGGTATACTCAACTGCTTACACCTACTAACTCCTAATTCTTAAAATTTGATTATCAATTACAATTAACGGTTTTAATTATAATGTTAAAGTCCATTTCAAATTCCAGTCACAATTTTTATTCCATCTAAAGTAATTTGATACAAATTTGATTTTGCTTCGAATATGGTTGTTTTGTCAACGGTTTTTTATATCAAATATAGTTTTTTTTCTCTTTTCAATGCAATCGGTTAGGTGGTATTTGATTTTTCCTTCAAATTGAATTTTAAAAAATTCATTTTGTTCTTGATGATACAGTTCAATTTATCTGAATTAAACAATCTTAACCATATTGAATATTAAAACATGAGTATTGTATATTTCATTATGATTACACCTCATTTACCCCCAAATCTCTTTAATCAATAAACTTGACATGATCATGAAAAAAAATCATTGTTTAAAAAAAAAAACTAAAACAATAAACAAATATTTGTTTTGATAGTTCGAATATAATACTGCTAATACATTGATGAGTATTTATAAGTAAAAAAACTTGTAGAATCTTAAAAATATATTTAGATCGTCCTTTATCAATAAAATTTGTACAAAATGCGCTTTGTAATATTTTTTCTTTACGGTTACATCTTTATATTTTATTTTTATTTTTTGCTAAAGTGAAAAAAATAGTGCATTCTTTAGAGCTTTGAAGAACGTTGGTAGATCAACAATGAGTCGTCTGGAAAACATGTCGGCAAGAGATGCTTACAGCAATGTGACTGATCTAAAAACGATAGCCAACAAATTCGTAAACGGCGAATATTAAATTGAAAAAACTAGTGAATTGAGTATCACATATCTGCGTTAACGAATTTAGTAATTTGTTGGACGAATGTAGTAATTCGTTAGATGAATGAGATCAATCAAGCCATTTAAAAAAATATATATTCATTCGCATTGTAGTTTTACACATACCACCTAACATTGACTATAAAAAATATATATGAAAAAGAAATCTGTTGCAAGGGAGACTAACCTAGCCCAACAATTTTTAAAGCTCTAGGGCAAAATAAAAATTCAGGACCTTATATTCATGTTAAAAAAAAAAATTTATATATTTGGGCATATTTATACTAAAAATTATTTTGTTTGGGTCTTTTGAAATTTTATTACCTTGAAAACAGGTCATACTTTACACTTAAATGCTAAAACATTGGGCTACATTTTCATTTTGTTATTTAAACGGACCGGTATGAGTGAGACATGCATGATGATTTAAGCTTATCTACTCAATAGGATTAGGCTGAGACTGATATGATTCCATTTTTCGAGACCGTGTGAACATAGTTCATGATAACTACTGTGTAGTAAAGTAGTAACAAGACTTCAATCTCAAGTTTTAATGGGTTTTGTTCGGTGGTTCAAGCGTCCTTATCATAAGTTTGTTTTTCTGTCTTCACTACACACATCTTAATATTGAGTTAATCCAATTAACAGTAGGCATATATCATATATCATATATCAGAACATTATTTGTGTTATGATTACCTTTTATATTATCAAAGTCCCTAGTTAATTTGGTTTGTTTACAAAGACGATTACAGTATATTATATATCCAAACAAAATTTGTAATGATGATAATCAGCCCAGTATGGTTCAATTCAATGTTATTGAAATTTGTTTGGTTTTTAAATCAGACTTGGTTATTGAGTCGGGTTGGAAAACCAAATTAACCACAGCGCATAAGGACGAAGCCAAAATTTAAAACAGTAGTTGTACATAACTTCATTTGTTTTTTATCGGAAAAATCTCACACGATAAAGTACCAGTCGACGACGGCGACTTTCTCTATGATCTGACCGTTTCGCTGAATCTCACGTGAATCTCTGATTTTCCGGGAAAATCAATTTTCTCTCATTGTCTCTCTCCCTACATTGTTTCTCATAGCCTACGAGAAATTACGTGGTAGCTTGTCGGAAACTCAACTTCCGTTGACGGAAGGCGCGAGAAAGAAGCAAGCTTAGGTTCGATCGGAAAATTCTAGGGTTCTCTAGTGTTTAAACGGTAGAGATAATCGATCTCTAATCGGATACTGTTTTGGATCTCCATTCACACCCTCTGGTGAGCTGATTTTGCTTTAGAGATCGCCGGCTTAGTTTCTCTAATGGATCCGACTTCTCGACCCGCTATTGTCATCGACAATGGAACTGGGTACGTTCAATGATAGGTTTGATTTGTTTATGCGCTTAACGTGTTCGATGAAATGCTGCAATTAGATTCATTCTTGTGTGTGTGTGTATTGCAGGTATACTAAAATGGGATTTGCGGGTAATGTAGAGCCATGTTTTATCTTACCAACAGTAGTTGCAGTAAACGAGTCGTTTTTGAATCAATCCAAGAGTTCTTCTAAGGCAACTTGGCAAACTCAGCACAACGCTGGAGTTGCTGCGGATCTCGATTTCTATATTGGAGATGAAGCTCTTGCGAAATCGCGGTCTAGTAGTACTCATAATCTTCATTATCCAATTGAGCATGGTCAAGTTGAGGATTGGGATGCTATGGAGAGATATTGGCAGCAGTGTATATTTAACTATTTGAGATGTGATCCTGAGGATCATTATTTTCTTCTTACTGAAAGTCCTCTTACTCCTCCTGAAAGTCGAGAATATACTGGAGAAATTTTGTTTGAGACTTTTAATGTTCCTGGGCTTTACATTGCTGTTAATTCAGTTCTTGCACTTGCTGCTGGCTACACAACATCAAAGGTATGTTACACATTTCTTTTCTCCAAGTATTTACGTTGTTTGCTGTGATGAAATGCTATGTATTAGCCTACTTGCTGTGATGAAATGATATGTATTTAAGTTGTTTGCTGGGATGAAATGATATGTATTTAGGCTATTAGTTGTTTAAGTTTGCTTGTAGACTGTGTGAATCCTTAAATCAAGTCATAATTATACTTTATTCAGTTTTGGTTTTAGGGACTGAGTCTCAAGAATAGGTTAGTGTAACCTCACCAACATTAGACAATTTCCGAGCTTTGTGGGATTTAGCAAATATTAAACATGTTCTCTTGTTTTTTGTTCTGTCTCGTTATGCTCGCCTCGCCTCTTAATTTGACTTACAATTCTTCTTAGTGTGAGATGACAGGGGTTGTAGTAGATGTTGGAGATGGGGCAACTCATGTTGTACCTGTTGCAGAAGGTTATGTCATCGGGAGCTGTATCAAATCGATTCCAATTGCTGGCAAAGATGTCACCCTCTTTATCCAGCAACTCATGCGGGTATGCACTAATTTATTATCTTAATATTAGTCTTGGTCTTCTTTTGTAGTTGGTTTTCATTCTTTCTCTGTGACATTTTAAGATTTTAAAGGCACAGAAGTTAAATGTGTTAAATCCAAGCTTTGAGTATGGTAGCTAGGCTTCCTGTTTATTTGTTTTAGATGTTGTGCTCATATGCTTAGAGAGGGTGTTTACTGGTTTAGATTAATGTATTAACTTCATGTAACTTCTCGTTTCAATGTTTACTGTAGGAAAGAGGTGAGAATATACCACCAGAAGATTCATTCGATGTAGCCCGTAAAGTGAAGGAAATGTACTGCTACACTTGTTCTGACATCGTAAAGGTAATCCTTAGTGGTGAATATTCAAGTCAGATAATATTAATATATACTCTTCTGAAAATTTATTACTGGCCTGTATGCTGAAATCGCTTGAAAAGAATATAGGAATATTGATAAAGAACATTCATATGGTTGCAGGAGTTTAATAAACATGACAAAGAACCAGCAAAGTATATTAAACAATGGAAAGGTGTAAAGCCAAAGACTGGTGCACCATACACTTGCGACGTGGGATATGAACGATTCCTTGGACCCGAGGTTTGTTACCATCTATCTGTTATAAAAAGTTGTAAGTTGATAAGATAACCAGAATCGGAGACTGGATATCTTTACTGGTGCATGAGTTTCTAGTATGTCAGTGAGCTGTTCATGATTTGTTATCGATTATAAGATATTTTCAGCACTCTGTTCTGATTACTGAACGGTACTGATATAAAACTATGCTCTCTCAGAAACTCAAATTAGGTAATTACTTAGTCCATTATGTTAACTGGAAGTCTGGAACTAATTCTTATCTAGTTAGAATTCAGCTGTCACTACTGGACCCATAGGAAGCTAATCTCCTTTGTATCTCTATACCAAGAGAGTAACTGGAAAGTGGAACATAATTTCCTTTATTGTTCTTGCGTTTTTGTTCTGCTATTACCGATGAGTAATGTTGAGATTTTGTGTGTTACAGGTGTTCTTTAATCCAGAGATATACAGCAATGACTTCACAACTACTTTACCAGCTGTGATAGACAAATGTATTCAGTCTGCACCAATTGACACACGAAGAGCTTTATATAAGGTTTGAAACGCCAAAGACTGGTCAGAGTTTTAAGATAATTTCCAATCCGCAATACTGATGAATTTGTGAAATCATTTCAGAATATAGTGTTGTCCGGAGGTTCAACTATGTTCAAAGATTTCGGAAGAAGGTTACAAAGGGACCTCAAGAAGATTGTTGATGCTCGTGTTCTTGCTAATAACGCTCGTACTGGTGGTGAAATTACGGTAAGAAAATTGTATGATATTCTGGAAAATAAAAGTGATAACCAGTTTTCTTAATCTGAGGTGATATTTATTTATAACCACAGTCTCAACCGGTGGAGGTTAATGTCGTGAGCCATCCTGTCCAGAGGTTTGCAGTTTGGTTTGGAGGCTCTGTGCTTTCATCAACTCCTGAGTTTTTCGCGGTATGCAAACTAGTTTAGAGATCCGCTAGTTTGAAGCTAAACCTCATGGCTTGATCGTGTTTTGAAACAAGATGTATTTTTGTTGTTGCAGAGTTGCAGAACGAAAGAGGAGTATGAGGAATATGGAGCAAGCATATGCCGCACGAATCCGGTGTTCAAGGGAATGTATTGAAGCTGCTTCATAAATAATTCACCAGCAGATTCTGTGAATGTTTGTCTGCTTTACTCCATTTCTATTACTGACTTTAGGGTTCTTGAGTACACACAGTGTAAGCTAGGCTTGATGTAGAAGTCATATTATTATTCAGACAAATTAAAGAAAAAAAGTATGTAGAAGTTTGATTTTTTTTTCATATTATTTTCTGTTAACTCAAGCATTAAATTCCACAGAAAAGTTCCGGATTATCAATCGTCTAATTGTCAAGTTATCATTTTTTATAAGCTTTTATTCCACTCAAGAGCTTAAGTTCTAGATGAAACACATGATAATTAAGTTTTGTCTACTTTATGATGTGTTTTATTTTTTATAAATTAGTTAATAATATTTAAAATTAGACATGAATAGATAAACCTTCTTTTGGGTAAAATACACAAAATCATTTTCTTAAATTACTCAAAACAAATATCTTTCATTACTCTTTGGTTTTGGAGTAATGTAAGATATTCTGTTGTTAATAATAAAGGAAAAAACTTTCATGGGAAAAAAAAATATATATATATATCTTTCATATGTTCTACAAAATACATTATTACATTTATAGCTTGTTGTATAAACGCACTAAAAAAACATGTAAAAGAAAAAAGTTTGTTAAGACAAACTGTTGACATCACGGTGAAGCTCTTCTTTCATTTTTTCTTCTTCTATCGGATAAGAAAGAGAACATCCCGAGTCTCGACGAATACGACTCTCTTCCTCCGATCTCATCAAAAACTCTTTCGCTAAAGCTCTGTTTCTGGGCGTTCAAACAATTCCGGAGTTTGTCGGATTCTCAACTTCCGTATACGGAGAAGGTCGAGCAACAAGTAGTCAAAGTAAGCAAGCGTAGTTTTTTCTCTCTGTCTTTTTCTTTCCGATCCTCAATTTCACGAGGCAATCAATTCAATTCTATTCAATTCGATGTTCTTACTCTCTCGTTGAACTGTAACTTTCCTCGTAGATCTAGTTTGTTTCTTTTCCGATTTTGTAAGAACCCTAATGTTTATAGATTTCTCGGAAAGGGTTAAAATTTGTGTAGCCCCTTCATTGTAAGTCACACTATGTATGTAATTTGATCTCTTCTATATGTATTTATGAAATCTTGTAACACCCTTGTTTAAAAAATCGAGCTAGATCCCAAATTTTTCAGATCTGTAATCTAAAGTTCCTCTTTTTTATTTTAATTCGGACATATTGATAATGGCTTGTAACAAAGTCTCAGCCTAATTGAATTGGCAGAGTTGTAATTTCTTTGAAAAGATGTATTTTTTTTTTAAGTTGGTCATGTAAAAAAGCAAGCAAGGATATTGTGTAGAATGTTGTTATTTGTAATTTTCTGTGGAAGGATGTATTGTTACAGTTTTTTAATCTTCTTGTATTTTCTGGCCAGTTTGTATAAATTCAATGACTGAAGAAAACGATTATGGAGGTAATCAGAAGATACTTCATCAAGGAAGTGGAACTATACCTGCTCTAGCGGATGAAGAACTGATGGGAGACGATGATGAGTATGATGATTTGTATAGCGATGTTAATGTTGGTGAGAGTTTCTTCCAAGCTCATAATCAGCCTCAACCACCAGCTCAGGTCAATACGAGTAATGCAAGTCTTCAAGCTCAGAATAGTCATGTTGCTGCTGAACCGAGGATGGGAATTGTATCTGGAGGTACAGTTGAAGGGAAGTATCGAAATGATGGGGGGCATAATGGAATCAGTGGACCAGACACAAGATCAGATGTTTATCCACAAGCATCTTCTTTTGGAGCAAAAGGGTTGAATATTGATATCCAATCCAACAAAATCGCTCAACAAGGATCAACGACTGTTGTGTTAAACAATCATGGTTTTTCGGGGAATGCGGTAAATGTGCCTGAGATGCCTGTCCATAACTCCTATGGTGCTCCTCCTCAAGGTGCTCAGCAGATTCCTGTTAGCCAGATGAGTGTGAATCCAAATGTTATGATGAACAAAAGCCCTACGCAGTCATTTGTTGTGGACAATGGAAACACCATGCTTTTTGTTGGAGAGTTACACTGGTGGACGACGGATGCAGAGATTGAGAGTGTTCTTTCTCAGTATGGAAGAGTCAAAGAGATCAAGTTTTTCGATGAGAGAGTTAGTGGCAAGTCTAAAGGGTATTGTCAGGTTGAATTCTATGATTCAGCTGCTGCAGCCGCTTGCAAAGAAGGAATGAATGGTTTCATTTTCAATGGTAAAGCATGTGTTGTAGCCTTTGCCTCTCCTGAAACACTGAAGCAGATGGGAGCTAATTTCACAGGGAGGAACCAAGGACAAAACCAAATTCAAAATAGAAGGCCTCTGAATGAAGGAATGGGAAGAGGTAACAACAACAACAACAACATGAATACACAAAATGGAGATGGTGGAAGAAATTACGGTAGAGGGGGATTTGCGCGTGGTGGCCAAGGAATGGGCAACCGTGGAGGTGCTTGGGGTGGTGCAATGAGAGGTAGAGGGGTAAACAACATGGCTAGTGGTTCTGGTGCTGGACCGTATGGGCCTGGACTAGCGGGTCCTGCATTTGGTGGTATGATGCATCCACAGGGTATGATGGGAGCTGGTGGGTTTGATCCAACGTTCATGGGTCGGGGTGCTGGTTATGGAGGGTATTCAGGTATTGCCTACCCTGGGATGCCTCATTCTTATCCAGGTGTTAATGCAATGGGAATGGTTGGGATTGCTCCTCATGTCAATCCAGCCTTTTTTGGCACGGGAATGGGAACAATGGGTAGCTCAGGGATGAATGGAGTTCATGCAGCAGCGATGTGGAGTGAGGCTAATGGAGGTGGTGGTGAAGAGGGTGGTTCTGAATATGGTGGGTATGAAGATGAAACCCAAGAGAAAGAAGAAAAGCCATCACGAGATAAAGAACGGGCTACCACAGAACGTGACTGGTCTGAGAACAGTGGTGACAGAAGACACAAGAGTCACCGTGAAGAGAAAGATAGTCACCGTGAGTATAAGCAGCAGAGAGACCGTGATTCTGATGAGTTTGATAGAGGACAATCTAGCTTGAAATCTCGAAGCAGATCAAGAATGTCCGAAGATGATCATAGATCCAGGTCAAGAGATGCAGACTATGGAAAGAGGAGACGAGGTGACTGAGAAAGAACCTCCCATGTTCTTCGTCTCTTTAGATGCCATTTTAAGTTACTCTCTACTATATCTATCTCTTTATATCATCAAAATATTGGATACAATGTTTCTCTATACTTTATTTACTGATAGTCAGTCTTTGGAGACTAGCATATATATATGTAAACTATGTTTTGTTTTATTGATGGTTCTATTTGTTATTGTCAATCATTACAGCTTCTAGAATGTCGTTTGGTTAAGATGAAATGAGATCTTTATTCTTTGCTGCATTCAAGCTTTTTTTTTTTCTCGCAATTTGACAATTATTAAGTATGTAAAAACTGAGAGCTTTGGCATTTGCATCATATCATCCAAAAGCCTTAACACAGTTTTACATTCTATACAATACATTTACCATCTAAAAATCTGTACAAAGTTTTGTTTGTCCAGATTCTATAGCAGATTTGAGTACTCATAGTAAACCACAAAGAGAGCTTCTGGGTAATCCTTGGGAAGGCTATTGATGTAGAGATAGAATCTGAACAAATCTTCCCTTGAAGCCGTCCTTGTATCCACCACATCGTTATCACCCGCAAGCACCCACAAGTCCTCTGAGTTCACTCTCTTCATGCTGCCTCGACAAAACGGGCATGACTGAGACTTCAAGTTCCTGCAGATTTGAGAATCAACGAGATTCAGTAAATGCATCAGGTCAAAAAGGTCTAAAAACTAAAAAGTGTGTGTGTGTATATACCAATTGCGATAGCATTTGATGCACATAGAATGGCAACAATTAGGCAACACCATTTTGGTGCAAGTTTCTAAACAGATACCGCATTCTTCTTCACGCTCTAAACCGGCATTGCTGAATCTACTACTACGAGCCTCTTTTGTTATCTTCTTACTGAGTCTTTTAAGGTCAAACCCGATGTCTGTGGTTTCCAACTCATCTAAGTTGCTGTGTAATAGCTGCAGTGATGGTAGTATCACACCTATAAAACACAAAACATTAAGGACAAAGATGGAGACACAAACAGACTCATATTAATCATTCAACATCATTCCCATTGTAAATACCCGCAATGTCTCAATCGAAAACCTTTTAAAGGAATGACCATGTCCACAAAAAGCTTTAGCCAAAAACATGAATATTATAACATTAGTGATCGATTGTTACGGGTTTGCTTACCATAGAACTCACTAATCGTTGCTTTCCTTCCGTGCGTGGTAAGCTTAGGTTGTCCATCAGACTGGACCTATTCAAGCAAATATGACAACAAATTGAGAAATTTCAGCCACCAAAGAAAAAAAGCTTATAGTCAAGACATCGATATCCCCATTAAAAGATGGCATTTTGAGATCAAATAAGACTTAAAAAACTAACCTTGTAGACAAGAACATGAAAGAGGTTTAAGTAGCGAGGAATAAGACATGAGGAAGAAAGATCAATCCACCGGAGCAAGAAGAGTAATAATGAAGCAAAGTTACTATGAACCAGTTTCATCTGAAGCCGCACATTGTTCTTCCCCATTGGAATTGCTTCTGCCCTGAAAAGATATAAACCTCAAAGTTCTCATACACAATTCATCGAACACAACATGTGCAATAACAAAGTTTAGGGACCTTGAGCCAAAACAAAAACAAAAAAGCTACTAAATTTGCTTAAATTAGAATATCAAAACCAACAACAACTTTCCAGAATGTTCTATTTGTGAAAGCTTTCTAAAACTAAACTAAAAATTTATCGGAGTTTCCTAAAATAACCCAATTTTGATGAGAAGAGATTACACACAGAGAAGAGAATGACCTAAAATTATCATCTGGGTTTTCAATTTTTTCACTAACTATACTCTTATAGCTCAACTAATCAAACAATTTTAAACTAAAGTCTTAAACTTTAGAAGAAACCCAGAAAAAGGACTTACAAAGAATTAGCGTGTTGAACATCAGCTTCCAAAACCTTCAAAGATTCATAGTACGAAGAAGATGAAGAAGACGAAGATATCGCCAACTGATTATACATATCTCTCTCTCTAATTGTGAGATTACAACAAAGAGGAATCGATTGAAGAAAATTCCCAGAAATATAAGAAGAACGAAAGAGAATAAGATGCTAAAAGTGAAGGAGGGATTGGTCTGATTGATCGGAAAAAGGCAAGAACCTAAAAGACAAAACAAAGAAGCTATAAACACCGTAAGAACACAAGTCTCACTTCTTCTTCTCTCTCTCTCTCTCTTTGCTTTTTGCCTTTTTGATTCTTTGTTTCCGGTTGCTAGCTTTTTATTTATATATTAATCATGTTTGAAGAAAAATTCGTCTTCTTCTTAATGACAAAATTAATATGTTTTTTTCCTTGTTTAATAAGCTAATTAATTATAAACTTTGAGTTGAGATGGCTTTTTGTATGTGAATGAATATGAACTTTTTAATTATTTCAAAGTGAATGAATATAGGTTTAATAGTCGCTTTCATTCAAATTGTAACAGCTTTTGGAATAAATACCTAAAGTGAATATAGACAAAACAAAAACCCAAAGTGGAAGAACGCGTGTACTTTGCCTCACTAATAAAACATGTTTTCCGTAATTCAAGAATAAACCCAATATTATTCTATGGTCTAAAAGAAGACATGCGCACAAAAAATATAACTTAAGTTCAAAATTATTTGAATCGAAACTAAATTTAGTTTGTATAAAAGCCTACTTTGATCTTTTAATAATTTTATAACGAAATTAAGTATAAAGTTTGGTTATCTTTTGTTAACAAGTTCCTGACTTTAGGACTCATATAAAATTTTCTTGGTCAATAACAAATACTTTGTCAATACTAAACTGTTTTTCGAAATAACAAAGAGGTATCATCGGTGAAACAAACAAACTTAGGTTACCAAACTCAAATGCACAAAAAACTAATCTAAGTAAAAAAAAAAAGCATGTTGTAGTACCTATATATTCAGTTAAATTTTTAAATTATCCAATATTTTTAAATTTTATTATTACTGCTAAAAAATATTTTAATTCGATAAAACATTCCCTATACGAACAAATGGAAAAAGATTTAAAGTAAAATCAAATAGAGATGTTTTTTCGGGTAGCCAAAGAAAGCCAACTAACATATAACAAGTGGACACCACATCAACGAAACTACTCCCAACAAGGTCTATCCAACAAGATATATCAACACCGGATTGTCTTTATAGAGGCTTCAAAGAGACATGTATTAGTCATTTAATCTTCATATGGGTCTTACGAGTCCAACTCCTGGACACAACGTACATTCGCTAGCAAAGCATCTCAAACGTGCATAGAATTCTCTACGGGACAAACCAAACACCAACGAGCATTGAGAGACGCGTCGACCATGCAAAAGCACATCTCCAGACTCCAGACATACATGACACTCCACTCCACATAAGCTACTTGGACGGAATGACAACCATCGATGTCACGTCCCATCCACATAAACAACACTAAATAGACTACTATTTTACAGGTAGCGCAACCCAGTCAAACCACCATAAACCAAATCTACTAACTTCAAATTTATAAATAAAATAATAAATTCTACTAACTTGGATTATGCATGTGTCATCTTCAGTCATATCCTAGGAACGAAGCCGATAGAGAGTATGAAATCTATCAAAACCAAAAAGCCACAAGATGAAAAAGTGTTCAAAGATCGAACTTGAGAACCAAATTTGTCTGTACGACAGTGCTAAGAGACCTCTTATTGTGGAGATCTAGTCATTTTCCAAGTATGGATGCAAGCAAATAAAAAGTCTTCAAAAGGAGTAGTAGTAGTAGTAGGGTTTTTTATAGATAAGATATCAAACTTTGAAAATAAGTAACTTTCTGTAAGCACACGGATGTCTGTAAAAGATTTCGAGAGACTTTGTTAGGTGATCATATTTTACGAGACCGCGGAAACGGCGATGTGAGAGCAGGATCTTCTAATTCTTGCAAACCGCCACAGGTGTGGATGGCTCAACCATATATAGTTGTGTTTGAGTTTCCTTTTTTTCTCAAGATGATTGGTTGTATTAATTGAGATAAGTTAATCTTAATTCTATCCATGTAAAACAAGAAAATTTGTGGTGACATGTTAATCATTAAAATGGTTATCTAAAAAGACGTGCTAGATATTTTCCGTGAACGGGACGCTCTATTGGCTCACAGGAGAACATAACGGCAAAACCAAGGTAATAGCTTTTGGGTGTGGTTCGGCCAGTGTGATATGCAAGACCAACAAGATCCTCATTTCGCATCGTTATTCCGAGGGTCTAATGGAGTATGATCCCCAAACAAAATCTTTCGTTTCACGAATTTTTCTCTATGAAAGAGTTGCTTCTTATTTCCAAAGTTTGATATCTCATGTCTATGAAAGAGTATGATCCCCCAAATAAAAAATTTGCTTTTTCACTCATCTCGAGAATCATACAATTTGTTATAAAGAAAAAAAAAACAGAAACACATTCAAATTCATCCGTTTCATAAAAAATATCGTTTTGGAGTCTTTTTCTTTCAAAAAGGATGGCGTTTTACATTTTCAATGCAATTTTAGTAATATCCAAAATTGTTGATTTTATTTGCTTCTCTTTGGACCTCGCTCTCCACTACTTTTAGATCCTCAGCTATTCGCTTGATCATGTTCTCGTCGTATTTCTAGCAGCGGCAAAGTACTTATCTATCATTTTATCATCCCACCTATTGTTGACATTTTTCTTTATTTTTTCTTGCAAACAGTTTTATTTTACTATAGAAATGAGATTATGTAAAGAAGTGAAGAGGGAAGGATGCGTTTATAGATGAATCAACATAAAGAGGGGAAATCAACGTAAAGAGGGGAATGGCAATGGAAAAGCTTGAAGAACATGTAAACTTCTTTTAGTTGATTCATTTTCCTAAAACTAATTAACATTATGTGGTTTAATGTCTCAAATTCAAGTCTATATTATGTATATAATGAAAAAAATGATTATGTTTTGCTTATATATTGCTCATGTTTTGCTATCTTTTTTTTTACTTATTTGATCAAATTGAATTCCTTTATTCTAATTTTTAATTTTATAATGAAATAGTTAACAAGAAAAAAAAAAGAGAATGAAAAAAAGAAAAAAAAAA
>Ga0041059_1000369_pt1 | contig 32946 bp, 31 predicted proteins | sample AraColnosormetaG_FD_56232 | JGI IMG/M metagenome (GOLD analysis project Ga0041059, IMG submission 56232) | Arabidopsis roots microbial communities from North Carolina, USA - Col MF nosort | ecosystem: Host-associated > Plants > Roots > Unclassified | place: USA: North Carolina | collected...
TCCTTTTTTCTTTTTTTTTTTTTTTCACTGAAAGGATTATATTGATTTTCCAGAACTGATAAGTTCTCTTTACAAAAGATTAGTTAGAGTTACCATGAGATGTTATTTATAACTATAACATCTCACCAAAAAATGACGACAAAGATTGGAAAAGAGAACAAAGCTAGCTAGAAAGAGAAGTTCTCTCAACCTCAAAGAGACCATGTAACCAATGAGGATGCCCTGCTGCGACATAAGACTGAATCCTGTTGTCCCTCACCACACTCTTATTATTTTTAACCGACACTTTTAACCGTTTTACTTATTTCAATACTTATTATTTTACTTATTTCAATACTTATTATTTTACCTTTCATAATTCAAGCCCTAATTAATTCCAAATAGTATCACCTTAACAGTAGTGTGGATGTGTCTGCAAAGAAAAAATTGTTTAATAGGAGCATATAATATTTCAATATTTTTTTTTATTTGTTTTAGTATAGAGAATTTAAAAAAATAAAATGAAAAGAAAACGGTGACAGTAAATCCATGATCAACTCAAACAAAAAAGTTCGAGTTAAAAGATATGATTAATGTATATATGTTCGTCTATAATGAGATTCGTTATTTATTTTAAACTTTATAGCATATTACGTAATCATATTCTTGGGAATTAATATATGCATATAATTAATAAAAAAAATTATGTTCACTTGTTATGTTTTCCTCTTTGGATTTAATTATTAGTACCTTGCAGAAATAACATTCACCTATTATTCGATGATTTGATATCGTAAATGAATATGCAAAGTCTAAAAAATTTACAACGTCATCGAATTACACAAAAATTGTGTAAACAAAGAACTGTTGACGGTTAAAGAAATTCATAGAATGATAGTCAAAACTCAAAACCGGAGCAATGTTATGCAATTTTAGACCAAGGGGTTTAAATGATCAAAGTTTATATACACCTAATTTCAAGTACAATGAATGTTTTTAAAAGGTCTCATGATAATCTTTAATTGGTAATTCTCGTTTTAGATGCCACATTACTCAATTTGAATTTCAAAAAGAAAACATTCGTGAGACTACTTGACCAGCCATCTTATATACAAAGTTTAGTGGAAGACTGTCGAATTTTGGGAAAAGAAATTCAAAACTGATAAAACTTTCGGTTATTAAGGAGAAGAGCCTCCATAGACCATAGTCCATATATAGAAAGAGTCCAAATACTCAGCTTCTCTTCTTTTCAACTCTTAATTTTCAATATTATGCAAAGGAATAATTATCAAATGATTCCCCAATTTTAAAAAACTGTGGATTTTTAAGAGCATCCTAAGCAACTTGAGATATTAACCTAAAAACCTTTGTTTGAATATTACTTTTGCTTTTCTCCTGTCTTTTATTGTTCGCATGACTAATTCAAGTGTTTGCAGCCAAATTTGGTTCGAGGTTTATTCATATTTTCCTTACTTTTGAAGATTGAGAGACGAGTCTTCTCTTCAAGGAAGCTGCAGTGAGGGTTCTTGAGTTTGATTCTAAATAAAGCTATAACTTGCTACAAAAGTAATGATCTATATACGAAAAAGATTATATAAATAACGACCAGCCGACAATGCTAATCTACATCTCTAGTTTCGTCCTAACACGTCAAGCGGGTTCGATTCGATCCCTTGTACAGTTGTACAAGCATCTCGAAATTCTTAGTGGCCTCCAAACAACTTTATAAAAAAAAAAAACGAATTTGATTTTGAAGATATATATGAAAAGTTCATTCATTATGTTGTTTGATGTTTCAATAAGAAGAACATATATGCACATTGTGTTGTTCAATCGAAGTTTAGAGAAACCTGTTCATGTCTTGTGTTATACTATATCAGTCTCACTTGTCAGATCGAAGAAGAGATTCCGAGATTCTAGAACCTTCTGCAGCGCGTGTCTACATCTGAAGTCAATAAATTGCAGTAGCAATGATTCAGAGAGGCTCTGTTTTGACTTAAAAAAATCAAAGTTGTGTTTTAGAGAGTTACCTCCAAGGAAGATGATCAAGGAACATTGATGGAGAAACCATAATTTCTTTGAAGCTCTCTCTGTTTGCAACATAAGCTTTGTAACCATCCGTCACATCACAGATTGGCCATCCTCGCCATATCGGCACACTCATGTTGTTTCCTTCGGGTACAATATGAATGACTAAACCGGGCATGAACATCTCTGGAGCTTCATCATCGTCTTCTTTTGTTGGTCCTGTTTCCATAAACTGAGACACGGGATTATCCTCTGAGGCCATACCGTGAAATGGGTTTATGAACTCTTCGCTATCTTGCTGCATTTCTGCTTCAGCTTCTTCCCATATTGGGTATATTTGATCGTGTTGGCTTTCCGGTGAATTGTTAACTTACCAAGAAAAGCAAGAAGAAGCAAATATTTCTCATTAGGTAATTTCTCTTGATGGGGGAAACTAAAAGAATGAGTATCAGAGTGAGATTAAAGTTGTTACCATCTATTGCTTCTTCTGAAGTTTTTTCTTCAACATTTTCTCGTTGGCGTTTGCTTGCAGACAAGAACCGGCGTGCGAGTCTGAAAATGAGTGCTGTATCAGCTTTTGGGTCTTGAGACAGTACTTTGATTGCTGCTACTTGGAGCCGGCGGATTGATCCATATGAAAGTCGTGATGAGAATTCGTTATCGAGTACAATGCTGTTAAGAATTGCATCAAGGGGCTAAACAATTAGTGACTTAATCTAAACCATTAAAATCAGCATGATCAAAAATTTACCTTGTAACAAATTCTGAACATGCCTCTGCCACATCCGAATCTACACATGGGAGAGGTCCATAGGCATATACATATAGGTTAGGGAATCTGCAACGAAGCTACCCGCAAAAAGAAAAGAACTCAGAAACGAAAGATATGTTAAAGAAAGGCATGTAACCTTTTATTAATTAAAAACGTACTCTAATTCCCAGTAATGAGGCGATAGCACCTCCTAAAGAATGCCCAACAATGCGAATGCTGTAGCCATCACACTCACAACCATCACCAATCAATGAGGACAAGAACCCACTTGATTCTGACTCTGCGTAGTCATTTGTATATTAGCGTAAAGAAGCTTGTATTGTGGCAATTTATGAACACATATCACAAAGGTACAACATCAAGGGTCAGTTATAGCTTAACTCGTACCTCCAGATTTGGGGTCTCCTTCTATTTGCATAAATAGATCTCTTGCAGCTTCCACTATTCCTGAATGTCCATAGTGTTTGCGAGATGTATCCATACCATGTACATGACTGACAGAAAAACACATGAAACAGCAAAAAGGAGAATCATTACTACTGACAGGCGGAGTAGTGTGTAGTGAGACCTCAACATAAATCAGAAGAAAGAGAAAGCATGCGTGACTTGAAACATCAGATATCGAAGTTTTGAGTTCTAAACTAACAGAACTGCAGAAATGTTTTTAGATTTACACATCAACTAATAATTAGTTAACTTGTGAAACCGTAGGTTTTTGATTTTGAATCCAAACTCACAAGCATAAATATTGTTTTTGTATAAGAAAGAGATAGAGACTGACTTTGTTAGCCCATCCAAGTCCTCAACAGTTAGTGAACACGCACGGCCTAAACCATCAGTTATGAGGTCTTCAGCCGTCTCAGTTCCTCGAACAGCAATTACAACACATCTAAGATAATGTAAGACTACAACAAAGTATGTTGCTTTACACTTCTCCTGCCACAATAGAATAATTAAACGAATAGATGAGAAAGATTCTGATGGATAAATGCAAAACATATCAAACAACTTCGATAACAGTTTGTTTTCTACTAAAAATTATTTTTTTTACTGTGAACCCGTTTCCATTTAATGTCAAATGAAACAAGGCATACAAGATTTTTCTGCCATGGCTTGCTTTGGTCGTGGAACCATATATAAAGGAGGCACAACATTCATATGAATCCATTTTCATTCTTGGTTTTGGAACAGAAGATGAAAACGAAGAAACTTACCCTACAAATTCGGCCTCGTCGAAGAACATGAGCAGGAAAATTTATGAACTTAAGGAAGGCAGCTGCATGACCTCGCCACCAATTATCACCATCAAGTTTAGGCCGCCTGCAAATAATTGCAAGGAAGTTTCTTACATTGATATAATATGTATTTGTCCGTATCAAGATCAGACACAAGGGAAAGGTATGAAAACTGGAAAGAGTAAACTTCAAAGAAACAAGTTGAGTTTCTTCAAACGAGCTAACCAGGTATAGTATACCATTTACGGCTCCAAGGTGTTAAAATCCCTTGTCTACAAATCCATGTGCATAAAAATAAAGCAGGATTTCTCCCAACATCAAGCAGCGGCCCCTGCACAACACGTGAAGGTTAGAGAAATCTACCATTTTAAGAAGAGTTTTGGAGCCTGTGTTGTCAAACATACAGTATAAGCAGCTTCTGCAAATTTATGCAACATAGCAGCCTCCTGAAGATGAAATGCTGGAGCTTCCATACAGTCCTCATATGATTCAGGAAACTGGCTATTACTTTGCAGCAGAGCAAGGCCTGAATAGATAATAAGGTTCACACACTGAGATTACTTAGCAAGAAGAGTAGTGACAAGAGACTACAACACAAAGTGTACATCATAGCATATCAATTTAAGCACTTCTTTAGGGAACTCTCTTCATCACTCAGGTAATCTACGATGACATAATACCATGACTCTAGAAAAATATTAAAAGACAGAAGAGAGAAGTCACTGGTTTGATCAATATCACAAAATCTAGTTGCCGACTGTTGATCAAGGTTTCAGAGAGTTAGAATTCTCTTCAAATATTGTCAACTATGACAAGGCATGATTAAAATGACTTCCAGACCCCAGTACTCTAATATTAGAAAAACTGAAACTTCAAAGCCTGAGAGACTTCTCCACGTTTTTCCTTCTTAAATACTAACAATTGACAACAACAAACAAAATCATCGACACCAAACAAGCTTATATAAGTTTCAGATATTAACCTGCCAAAAATTCCAAATGGCCAGTGCCAGATGCACGATATGAAACAAGATCACCTAAGAGTCTTGCAACTGAACACACTTCGTCTTCCTCAATAACACCCCTGAAGCAGACAATCAAATTCTAAGAGTCTGAACTAGTAAAGTTGCTATAAATCTCCAGAACCAGGACAAATGAGTATAAATGATTTCAGTATTAAATCAGGAAAACAAAACTTGCATATATTCACGACGTCCAAGACAGCACAAAACTTCACGAATTCCATGGTCAAATACTTCCTGGTAGTGAGCTTTCCAGGCATCATCTTGGGTTGCATAGAAAGACCGCCATTGCAATATATCTGATCCCGTAAAGCATTGTGCCAGCGCAACAAAGCAAACAGTGATCAAGAAGGTAACCTGAAGTGTTTGCTTCCACCCACCAGTGTCCGGAGATAACCCTGAGCAAAGAAGTTACTAAAGAGATTCTTAAGCAAGAAAAAATGCATAGAAACAAAAAGATATGCCATGTTTAACCCAAACAAATATATATCTCAAGATTATAAATGGCCAAGTATGTGACTTTAGACAAAGCACATGAATGTAAAATGTGTTAGTTTACCTAAAACGCAATTCCTTGGCAATCCATCACGGGAAACATATTTGGCGAGACGGAATAAAAGGTAAGTGGCACCAATAAATTGCAATACAGTAATCACCATTGCAAACCGAGTCCACCAAAGCCAGGTCTTATACTTCAACTGCATATCCAACACACAAGAAGAGATAAATCATAACAGAATGCATAATCTCAGAACCAATTCTCTATCTAACATTAAGTTAAGTCAACGCCAATCCTTGAAGAAAGACTTGATTTTTAAAAAGAAGAAATTCAGAATTGAGAGAGAGTGAGAATTGAAGAGAGATAGAGAAAAGAACCTTTCTTTGGTGGTTGTTCTGAGTAGGAGAATCCATAATGGTCATAGCCATGAGTTCCTGAGTAGTACCGACCTTAACCATGGCGGCGAGTTTGACGCCGGCAGCGAAACAAACGGCGAAGAGGGGAAATAGTTGTCCGGGGCTGTCGCAATCTGCGTCAGAAACGAGAGTAAGAACGCAGCCGGAAACAATCACGACGAAATTGGCAACGCCCAGAACCATAATCGTTCTCCTAACTCTCTTCAACCTCGAAATCCACATGATTGTTTGATTTTTGGTTCTTTCCCCTCTTAACGCCGAGTGTGTCCTGGATCTTCGTCGGAGATTATTAAGCGGGTTTAGGTCAATGCCTCGCCGAGCAAGAAAGCACGAAGAGACATCTCTCCGAGAAAAATCCGCACTCGATGATCTCTGTCTGATCCTGAAAACAATTTGATCTTTGGCTGACACATTTAGGAACTTATGTCCGTACGCAAATAAAAACAAAATTTAATAACGTGAACACTTTTTATTCTGTTAAAATTTAATTTATGTTAAATATGTCGTTGATTCGTTACAAAACTACTTAATTATTATCCGCACGTTACATAATGAAAATTGAGTTGGGACAAGATTGGAGGTTTAAAAAAAAAAACTTATCATCTGAATTTGATTAAATTTGGCACAAGATTGGAGTTATAGTTGAAAATACTTGCTTAACGAGAAGATAAATCAATTTAAGGGAAAATGTATTTTGGCATATACAGCAAAATTAGACATGTAAAACAGAGCAAAGGTGAGGTTTACCAAAAAAACAAAAAACAGAGCAAAGTCTCTGTCATGTCCCAAAAAAGAAAGAAAGGCTTTGATGTCGTTAAGCGGCTGAAGAGCCATGAGATTGAGATTGATCTTTTTCAACGAGCACCTCTTACAAGTTGCTCAAGAACCTGCAAAAATAAACAGATCATTCCAAAACAAAATTCAGTCCATCGCTCTAAATCATTTTATGTTCATCCCTATATCATGTGCAAACTAAATATCAGGAAACGTCCATTGGGTCTATCCATTTCCGAGAAAGGCTAACTTAAGCTACCACAAGGGACTGAATAAATTGAGGCAGGAGCACGGGATGTTGTTCAAGAACAAGGCCCTGACAGGAAGCTCTGAATGTACAAAAAGCATAAGAAAGGAGCATTAGAGGAAAAGGCAAGTGTTGTTGTGGATTACTTACCATGAGAGGATACTGTATTATCCATCCGACAAAAGGAATCTGGGAAAGAAATGCCTTTACTGTTGACCAAAATCCGCTGCAAAGTTAGTACATGTGATGTTGGTTAGACACTGTAACAGGCTAAAACTTTAAGCAAGAAGCTGAATAAAATTAATAAGTGACTGGTGAAAGGAAATGAGTTCATCAGATATGGATTGTTATTAGTCAAACATCATCATTCTGTAGGCAAAAGATCCTAGTGTGCTGTGCCAGAACCACTAGTTTACTCATTTTTCAGTCTGCTTTAATATGTCAAATCTAAAAGCACAATGTGTGAAAAACTCGATAAGAAACTATGAGCAACAGAAACAAATGCACTCACCCGAATAGGACAATGACACCGTATATCTCCAAGATAATGCCGATAATGGGCCAACGTACAAATATTAGAAAGAGTCCAAGGACGAAACAGATAGTCCCCTGCAAGAACATATTGATATGTCCATATGAAAGGTTCATCAAGAGAAACAATTAACAGAGATTAGAATTAGTCCAATGCGTACCCTCAAGTTATTAACATTTGTAAATACTCTCCAAGTCGACTGCCAACCAAGTAAAAGGCCAACACCTATCAACCAGAATAACTGAACACAAAAGCCAAATGAGACTCAAATGTTGGACCCTTGTGTAGATTTAATGTTTAGAAATAACAAGGATATCCTCACGTTTCCTAGAGCGAGCAAACCTCTGTCAAAGTACAAGATGACTCCGAGAAACGTAAAGGATAAACCAAAACCAATGAGGCCCAACCCAACTTCTGCAAACATTCAGGAAATGGAAGCCATAAGACAAAGAAAAATGAAGTTTGTGATTTCTATTACTGATTTAATTCCTAAAGAAGAGATATAACACGTATATAAAGAAATCTGACCCAGTATCTACCTTGATCTGTTCAGTAATGTTTATAAGACAAGAGAAAGACAAGTGAACGACAGGACCGACAAAATGCTTAGAACTAACGAAAATCCGTTGCCAAAAGAGTTGTACATCAGAAACAGCACAAGAAAAAGCTATACAGCGATAATTGTGAAGAAATAATTACTTTTTTGCTCAGTTATTTCGTACACCATCTTGGTAACTGTAGTCTGAGATCTGTTTGCCAGAGGAAAAAGGCACCATTAAGCAAAAGCTGAGACAAATTACTTTTGAGTTAAGCAAAAGCTTTAAACAAATGATTCAAAAGATGTAGATAAAAAAGAACAAAAGTGTCAACAAAATGTTAAAGTCTCAGAGAAGGCATAAGGAAGCATCTAGTAACATCTCTCCTAAACCATTTTCAAGCTTACATCTACAAAATCATGTCCAAATTTCAAGCTTATATCTAGAACTAGAGTTTTGACTTCTTCCAACACCACACATGAACTCAACAACTGAATCTATCAAGAACATAATTTGACCTGTGATTCTCATATCTCAAGGTAAAGAGACATAGCAAGCTTCAATTTTTCTTCCTTTTCGAGAAGATTGATCCTAAAATATAATTACCCTAAACCCTAGAAAAGTTATATGCCTTGTGGGTTTTCATCTCTTAAAACAGTAAACTGATGTCAACCCAAGTTAAGCTCAAGAAGACCAAAGATCATCCGCACCCAATCAACGATCAATTTTACAATCTTTTTACTTTTTTTTTTTGATTGAAAAGATTGCAATCCTCCAAAACGAAATCTTTGAGTTCGAATCTCGAATTCAAAACAGAGATGGAGATGATAGAGTGTTACCGTAGTGAGCGAATGCAAGAGCAGCGAGGATCTGCCGGTTCTTTGACAACTTCCGAAGAAAAATTACGAGAACCGCTTCTTTACAAATTCCTTTTCATCAAAATTAATATTTATATATATATTTTTTAAAAATTAATATTTATAAATTTCCTTTTTTTTTAATTGGGCAATCAGATTAATTCATTATAGCCACGTGATCAATCACCTTAATTTCCTTTTTTTCCGATGATAACCTTTCCTTATTAACCCCACTCATCTCTTCTTAAGAATCAAACTTCTCATTCTTCGAAGAGCAAAACCCTAAATTGCTCCTTCTTCTTTTAAAAACTTGAGTTTCTTCTCGACCAAATTATATATGTCGATCGAAGCCGTCATGAATCTCTTTCTCGATCGCTTTGGGAATTATTCGTATCTCTTCAGTTTTTTTCTCCGATCATGTTTAATTAAGTCGATCATTAGAGAGGGCAAGGAGATGTTTAAAGAAGGTGAATCTGGAATTATAGTTATACGTAAGGGATTCAAAGTTACGGTGATGACGTTGTGGCCGAGATATGACAGAACACGACGGAAATTGACAACGATCGATAGATTTATGGTTTCTTCAGAGATTATTTGTGATGATGTCATACAACGGCTCTTTTGGATGATATCATCATACACAAGGGCTATTTTGGATTGAGTATGGAGAACAAAGGACTACGGTGGAGATTCGTGAGATGACCGAGACAAGACGACGGAAACTGACTACGATCAATTAATGGCTTCGTCGGAGATTATTTGTGATGATGTCACACAACGGCTCTTTTGGATGATGTCATCATACAAGGGCTATTTTTGGAATTTGGTTGAGTATGGAGAACAACAAAGGAGGACTACGGTAAAGATTCGTGAGATGATGACTCAGATAAGACGACTTCGAGAGGTATCAAATAAGGAAAAGAGTTACGCGTTACATCAATTCAAGAACGATTTCAGGTGAATTTCTAAGTCTTTTCTACAATTTTTTTTTTTTGGTCTATTTTGTTTTGTTTTGTTAGACTAGATTTTTACAATACGGTACGAAAACTAACCGGGCTTTGGATTCTGTTATTTGATTTAGTCACTTAATCGTCAGTAATTTCATAAGTTCAATTTGTTTTCTAATCGTTATGTAAATTTAGCATTTTATTTTTTTCGTTTTTAGACTAGATTTACAAAACGATATGAAAACTAACCGGACTTTGGATCCCGTCATTTGACCTAGTCATTTGATCGTTAGCGATTTCACAAGTTCAATTTGTTTTCTAATCGTTATGTGAATTTAGCATTTTTTTGTTTTTGACTAGATTTATAAAACAATATGAAAACTAACCGGACTTTGGATTCCGTCATTTGATCGTTAGCGATTTCACAAGTTCAATTTGGTTTCTAATCGTTATGTAAATTTAGCATTTTCTGATTTGTTTTTAGATTAGATTTACAAAACGCTTGTCACTTGATCTAGTCATTTTGTTACAAGTTCAATTTGTTTTTTTTTTTGCGTATTTTAGATTAGATTTACAAAATGATATGAAATCTAACCGGACTTTGGATCTCGTTATTTGACGTAGTCATTTGATCGTTAGCAATTTCATAATTTCATTTTGTTTTCTAATCGTTATGTATATTTAATATTTTTTATTTATTTTAGTTTTAGATTTACAAAACTATAAGAAAACTAACTGGGATTTGGGTAGCGTCATTTGATAGTTCAATTTGTTTTATCATACGTAAATTTAGTACTTTAGTTTTTTATCAGAAAAAAATTGCTTTGAATTTTCAAATTATTTTTATAAAAAAAATTCCTACAAATTTTATACAAGTTTTTGTGTTTTGTTTTTGTTCTTATGTCAATTTTTCTTCGTTTGTGGAATAATTCATTACACCAATTACGTATTGAGGAAAGAAATAACTGGCAAATGTCTAATCCTTCCAAGAGTGTTCGTAGTTTTGTGTTATAACATTAGTTCTCTGTTCATCATACACGACATGTTTTTCTGCTACTTTGTTTAACCAACCCTAAACCTCAATTTTCACAGAATCCTGTAATAATCTATTTCGATAACCCGAGGTCTGCTCCATTCGATCCAACCCAGATGTTGTTCTTCATTTCATAATTGGATTAAGAAAGCTCTCACTCTTGTTTTTTGAGTGCATGATCATCACTGCTTGTGGCTCCTTTTGTCAATTTGTTCACACTATCTTTGGCCTCAGCGAGAAATGCAGCGTCTGGTTTGTGTTTATCTGCAGGTTCTTTCATGGCCATACAGATGTAGAACACGATCACTGTGTTCACTGATACCACCGCAAGAAATCCGCTCAAGAGAATTAGAGAATGAGGAGACAATGTCGTTGAACCTGTTAAAGATCAAGCTCAAAACACTGATAGTGAGTATTGAGGTCAGCTTATCACATTAACGAGCTGAGCAAGTAATACATAAAACTTATGTGGGACAGACAACGCCAAAGGAACAACGAGCATTGGATGAATGTGAAGATCATCAAAAAGCTATATTGATATGACAATTCTAAGAGAGTACAGTTTCAAAAAGTTGTACAATAGAGAAAATTTCTAAAACTACCACCATAGCCAAGTAAAAGGAACTATTAAACTGCTTTCATGAGAAAAGTTCTACATAAAAGAGTGTACGTAGAAGCCAAAGATTTCAAGAATTTGTGTAGTTTATGATCTCCAGCGAAGAAGATGAAGTTGTTTTGCTTCAAGGCATCATTGACTTCACTCATTAGGAGTGGAAACCCTAGTAAGAATATATATGATTTTTATGAGTTTGTGAAGATCTCTCTAGCTATAATGATAAGGATCTTTCTGGCTTTTCATCTTCTTCATCTTTGACCCTTCCTTCAAGTTGTCCTAGCGCATCTTCTTTCAATTTCTCAAACCTTCCTCGACAAATCATAACGACATGGGCCAAAAGGTATCGGAAACCCAATCTCTACTTCAGTCTTTCCCTTTTGGAAAGAGAGAGACTGAAGAAGAGGTTGAGTTTTCGAAACCTTTTAACCAAAGTTGTTATGATTTGTCAAGAAAGATTTAGGGAATTGACAGTTGTTGCCTTCTAAATCAAAGAAAGTGCGCCAAGGACAGCTTCGAGGAAGAGTCAAAGATCAAGAAGATGAAGAGCCAGAGAGATACTTATCATGATCACCAGAGAGATCTTTACAAACTCATAGAAAACATCCATATTCTCATTAGGCTTTTCACTCCTAAGAAGCGATGAAGCTAAAGCTAAGATGCGAAATTTAGCTCAATTGTTTTACAATCCAACTATAAAGCTAAATAGTAGATAACAAAATATGAAAAGTTGCACATTTGTGAACTTCATACACAACAATATTGGAATGAATCCAACTCGAAATTGCATCAGCATAACTAGAAGATAAAACTCAACCAAAAGAAAATTGGAGAGGATCGCAATAAAACAAGGAGATTAATTACCAGGAAGCAAATTGTGGTTGAATCCGTATAATATGGCAACAGGAAGAATCCACATGAACATTGACGCAATAAGGAACTTGTGCATAACTCCAGCCATGGCAAAACCACCGAATTGAAGTTTACAGAAATCGAGAGCCCATTGATTTTAGATGAAATCAGGAATCGAGAGACACAGATCTTGCTCAGGGTTAAGGGATGGATTGAGTCCGGCGTTGGATCTAGCGAGTGCACTCTCGGTCTTAGACTCGGCGGGTTAAATAAGATTGCTTGTAAGAGCGGTATAAGCCGATTCGTGGGACGGTACAAACATTAATCTTGACGGTATTTTTTTACTAAGATTATTTTGACGGTTTTTGTTTAATTTTAACGGTTTTTTTTGTACTACAATTAATTTTGACGGTTTGATTATTTGATATGTTTCAATTTATGACTTATTAAATAGATAGACATGGAATAAAGGTAAGGAATATATATTGTTTACAAGTTATGCAAGATTGGAATATCTCATCATGTAACAAGATTATCCTAAAAACACCGACTTATAAGAAATTAACTCTTGCATTATCCTTAAAGTAAGAGGGAACAAAAAAAACACATAAAGAAGAAAATGGAAGGGAAAATCAAGATAGGACCAGTGGGAACGGATTATTCAGGTAAGAAAACAATGGTCGATTGGGATGAAGGAAGTCACAATGGAATCATCTCTCAAATATTTCTATCTCATGGTCCCACCGGTGTTTTCTCTATCCAGTTCCAGTTCATGCTCGACGATACATTTTTCTTATCCTCCTGCCACGGTCAGAATACTGGCAGCATGTTTGACGTTGTGAGTGTGTTCTGTTTTTGTTTTTCTTCATTAGTACACGAATCACTAGATTCGAAATTTACTAACAACAACTTAATGTACTTAATTATATATATTGATCTCACGAACATGGTTAATATAAATTAAAATGTGGATTTTGGGCTATGCAGATACTTTTGAACTGCCCACATGAGTACATAACAGGAATTAGTGGAGAGTATCTCAAGTCCGATGGCGCTAGCGGCCCTCAGATAAGGTCTCTTGCATTTGCTACCAACCTTAATCAGTACGGTCCTTTTGGCGGCTCGAGCTCTCAGTCTTCGATTTGGAATCACGAACAACAGTTCAGATTCAAACTAGGGAAATTTCGCCAGTTCAGCGGTTTCTATGGGACATATAATGCCTCGGGACTACAAAATATCGGTGTTTATCTCCAACCAACAATTGTTAAACCTACCGGTACACGCAATGCAGAGGAAACTGAGTCAAACATTGTTTTGGGTTAAATGAAATTGTGTATTAATCTTAAACCTTCTTCAGCCTCTACATGCGTTTATATCAATATCTTTCGAACTTTGTATGAATAAAATTACTTTACGTGTGTGTGATGCGTCTGTAAATATATACACATGCATTAAGCATATAAATAATCATTGGTTCAACCATATTCCTCGTTGCCCAGCAGGGAATATATTTTCCCACAAACACAATTAATCCTCAATATAGGGACCATATGGTCTCAACTCTCAAGTCTCAACAACGACATCTCACAGATTTATTTTTCTATCAGAAGATGTTTTTGGGATAACCTCCATCCGGAAAAACATTTTGCTAATTTAAAATTCTCTTAAATGTATTAATCAAAAATTACTAGAATCCTCCGCACCAAGTTTTTTTAATAATTACTAGAATCCTTTTTCTTTGAAATAATTCTAATATGAGACATTCAAATAAATACATATTATCCTGCAAGATTTATGTATATAAATAACTTATTAATCATGACTACTGAGGCGTGCAAATAAAACCCTATTTTGAGTTAAATACATATAGTCTAAATATGTGTATAAAACTTGAATATTTTTGTCTTTAAAAACAGCCAAATACAATTGAAATTGTAATGACATTAGAAAAAACTATACTTATGTCTCGACCAACGTAGTAAATCGTTTTAACAGACTAAGATAATCATTGCATTACATAATTTTCATCCGACAATACATTCTTTCAAAATTCGACTCTTTGTCAAAGCAAATGAAAGAAAGGAAATAATTTGCTAGATGAAGCTATGCAAGATTGTAAACGAATATTCCAATCTGAGGCGTCAAAATAAGAACATTATCTTAAAGAATCTCTAGTAACAAATCTATTAGTCATTTCATTAAAACAAATTGGGTAATGGAGAGAAGAAGCAAAGATAAATGCAATAAAACAATGAATCGTAAGATGAATTACTAATATCAAATTGGATAGGCATATTCCAATCTGAGACTTCAGAGTTAGAGAACTTTGAATCTCTACATGTATATATATTAATGTTATGCTATTTTCGTTATGTAACCAAACAAAAGAGCTTTTGAGTTTTGGTCGTACAAAAAAAAAGAAAGGGAAAATGAAGATAGGACCTGTAGGGAAGCATGATGCTAGAAGCACTACAATTGTAAACTGGGACGAAGGATCTCACGATGGCTTCATCTCTCAGATTTTTCTATCTCATGGCGTCGCTGGAATTATGTCTATCCAATTCCAGTTCGTGATGGACGGAAAACTCGTTTTATCCGATCGTCACGGTCCATTTTCCGGCAACATGTTTGACGTTGTAAGTCTGATTTTTGACTCTTCTTTTTTCTCCGTCACAATTTCTACTTCCAACTAAAATGCTAAGAACATGGTTATAACTTTTTTTTTATAACTTAATATGTGATTTGGACCCAGCAGATAGAGCTCAACTATCCGCATGAGTACATAACTGGAATCAGTGGAGAGTATTACAAGTATGAAGCCAACAATCCTCACATGAGGTCTCTCAAATTCAATACCAACACTAGCGAGTACGGTCCTTTTGGCACCTCCGGTTCGAGCAACGACAAATTTGCTTTTAAACTCGGGAAATCTCCTCAGTTCGGCGGTTTCCATGGGACTTATGATGCCTCGGGACTACAGTACATTGGTGTTTATCTCCGCCCAAAAACAGTTCTACCCAAAATAGATACGGGCAATGCAGAGGAAACAGAGTCAAAAATTGTACTGGGCTGAAAGTGTTTGTATACGACTCTATTCTGCTGATTGTACATTCTTAATTATGAAAATTCTTCTATGAATAAACTGATATGTGTAACATATAATCGTCAAAATACTTTAACCTTTATGATACAACATTAACAATACCAGATGTACCTAGAACAGAACTCACTATCTTCGAAAAATGCATTAACAAGGATATTGTTGGGAATAATTACACTCAAGCTAGCAGGTCTTATAGATGTTGTACTGCCTATGCATTTCGCTGAATCAATCCTGTGCTATGATCACTGCTAGGTAAACAAATGCTAGAAAATGCCCCAAGGTATCACAAAATCCACGCAAACAGAACACCAAAGTGTTGCAAAATGTGGGAGTTATTGAACTGTTTACTAACTTGACAGTAACCAGCAATAACATCAACATAACATGACAAGACACAGAAGAATGCACATAGATTCAGGTTACCTTATTAGCACGAGGAGACGGCCGCCAAGGCCACATAGCTTGGATTCGAAGCTTACAAAACACGGGAGCACCATATCCTTGTGTGGCCTCTATTCAGCAGGTTTAAATAGCGATATACACCCAGATCTTTATTGGTAGGGCCTGGCAAAAAGGTTGGAGGAAGCGACAATGGTTATGTAATGAGGTATATTCTAGCGTTCAGCATCTCTAAGACTCTAAGACTAAGACCACTGTAAGGCTTCTTTGCGGTCAACCAATTTGAGCAAATGCTCACGCTCAGGACTTGAACAAAAAATGGGATGTGGAGGTTCCTGGATTTCAAGCATTGAGGAGATCACCAGCAAGGGTTTCAACTACACAGCCCTGTAATCGCAAATCAGAAGAAATAAGCTCCAGGACCTCGCGGATATAAGTGGTCTCAACATGGGCATTGTCACCGGCCATGAACACATGCATGCAATCATCAATCTCTATCGAACTAAACCCAGGCTGCTTTTTTAGACCGAGACCCTTCATCTTCCTTCTCATCTTACTTGCTCCTTCCCATTTTCCATCAGCAGCATACATATTCGAGAGAATCACATAATTTGAATGGCTTTTCACATTCAGGTCGGTAAGATGCTTCATCAGCCTCTCTGCTAAGACGATATTGTTCCCATGATTGCTGCAAGCTGCAAGCAACGATCCAATCACAACTTCATTTGGCTTCATTGGCATGCTCTGCACCAACTTCAAAGCGTCTTCCAATCTCCCAGCCCGACTATACAAATCCACTAAGCATCCATAATGCTCAATTCGAGGCGAGATTCTGTAATCACATTTCATAATTTGAAAATATCGAAGACCTTCTTCAACTAGACCTACATGGCTACACGCGGTAAGCGCCCCAGTGAAAGTGACTGCGTCAGGTTTAAAGCCTTTCTCTTGCATTTTCCTGAAGTAGACTAATGATTCATGTGCATTTCCATTAGCAGCAAAACCAACAATGACTGAATTCCACGAAACTACGGTTCGTTTCTCCATGTTGTAAAAAACTTGTCGAGCAAACTCCACACACCCGCATCGACAATACAAATCGATCAGTGAATTACTCACCCTCACATTGTTCTTGAAATCCTGACTCAAAACATAACGATGTACCCATAATCCAAATGAGAGAGCACCAAGGTTTGTGCAAGCGTTAAGAGCAGCAATAATAGCAACGTAATCTGGTTTTACTCCAGAAATCTGCATTTCACGGAACCATAACAAAGCTTCCTCTTGATAACCTTTCTTAACAAAGCCATTTATCATAGCCGTCCAAGAAATCAAGTCTCGTTCAGGCATTTTGTCGAACATCTTAGCAGCGTTATCGACTTGACCACTTCTCATGTACCCATCGATCATTGTATTCCAAGTAACCGAATTTTTATCTTCCATGTAATCAAAAACCAATCTAGCCTTCTTAAAACGGCCGCGTTTGGAGTACATGCCGATAATTGCGGTGCCAACCATGACATGGTTTCTATCAAGACCAAGTTTACAAGCATACCCATGAAGCAAATCGCCCAAGGCTTCACTTCCGGAGGTAAAATCACCACACCCGGAGAGTAGAGCTATGAAAGTGATGTGGTTAGGCTCTACGCCGGCGAGTGTCATATCGGAGAATTCCTTCGCTGCCTCCGCTAATCGACCATTGCGCGTGAGGAGATTGATGCGAGAAGTCCATGAAACAGTGGTCTCGGAGGTAGATTGATTATGTCTCTGTATCTTTGGATTGGCGTGATTTTTGTGGGTGATGAGCGCCGGCGAAGTAATTCCGACGACGGGAAGGAGACCCATTCGATTGAGATGGTGACTTTTTAAAATTGATTTTTTCCTTTTATCTCTAACTAAACCCGACTTTGGACATAAGACCGGGTAAAATAGAATCCGGTTTGATCCGGTTTTAAGATTTTAATTAAACGATAGTCTATCTCAGCACAAGTAAATCCAAATCAACTGTATAGAAATACAAAAAAACTTTTAAAAGCCCTAATAAACACCGTTGGTTGCTTAGCCGCCAAGTAATGCTGCAGCTGCATCGTTTACGCAACCCTCCATATCTTTGGCGGCATCAATCCTGTTCATATTCAGTAGCTTTGCAGCCTCGAATTTGTCTTGACATACCATGAGAGATCTGTTCATCCTATCCTGCATTAGTTAACCAAATGCAAGTTTCTCAGTACATGGCAAAAGCTTAATGGGATCAGTTAAGGACTATTTTTGTACCTGAAACTTGGCCATATCGCTATCGAATTGCTGTTGAGATTTAGCAACGGGAACACGACAGAGCTCAACACAGTTAGTTGTCACTTCTGGCTTTCTTCTTTTCTCAAAGCACTCGTTTGAGCATTTGAAATAAGCTTGCTGCAATTCATCATCAATCAAAGGTGCATAAATCTTTAGCGAAACTCAAAAGTAAAACTAATTAACTTTTCTGCCCTAGTTTGTTAAAAGATATAGCAATACTTGTACTAAATGATTGTAGAAATATATATATATATATATATACCAGAAGGGTGAAACTGATATGTTCTTGAATAGGAGAGAGCTGCGACTGACCAGATGCATTTACTTCTTCGATTTTTCTCCTAACCCTCTCCAATAGGATTTGCTCTTCCGCAACTGCCATGCGATCCATCGTCTCTCTCTCTGGAGATTTTAGGGTTAGGGTTTAGCTGCTCTTCAAATTGGAAGCATTTATTTATATAGGCGAGGTTCTCCGACCGACAAGACAAAAAACACCCCTTCAGGATAAACTGAAACCGAATAAACTCGGATGGGGTTTGGTTCGATTCAAAATTATTTATGACTGACGTTTTGGTTCCTGCAATTAGCTCCTCAGCTTTAAAGAAAGTACAACTACAACTACAAGGTTTGCTTTACCTATTCTTCCTCTTCGAAACACATTGGTTTTAAGATCTTTCAGTTGAATACAGATCTGGTGATTTGTTTTTCCTCATACCACATACTGTGAAAAGCTTGTTGTTCAAGATCCTCATAATCTTATATAAAGTTATGGTCTGATATACTTTACCACTACACAACTCCTACCATCCATTGTGTTTATCTATTGAGTCATAGTGAAAGGGCATGAATATGATTAGCAAGAGACAAAAGTAAAGATGCCCCTTTTTCCCAACAGAGGATTATTATTAGTCGGCAATGGAGAATGACGTCTTCATTCTCTGCACAATATGAGGCAATGTATCGAGACTATCCTCAATGGATGTGTTCACACAACTCTCCATAGCTTTGGCGGCATCTCCCCTGTTCTTATGGAGCTTTGCAGCCTCAAATTTGTCTTGACAGACCATGAGAGATCTGTTCATCCTTTCCTGCATCATAATTACAATTGCAAGTTTCTCAGTCCATTGTAAAATTATGCATTTTTTGTGAGTTGAAATTATATTATACCTGAAACTGAGACATTTCGCCTTCGAAATGCTGTTGAGCATTGACAACTGGAACACTGCAGTGCTCAACACAGTTGGCTATCTCCTCTTGCTTCCTATTTCTGTCAAAGCACTCGTATGCACATTTGAAATAGGCTTGCTGCAATTGATCAATTTTCCGGGTTTGATTCATCAACTTAACAAATAAATATGAAAACAATACGCTTTCATACAACTTGAGTTATACTAATATAGCTGTAGAGATATAATGAAAACTGTCAAGTTTAAGTTTCCAGGAACTACTTAACATGACTACAACAAGACACAGCTTCCAGGAACTTAACATGACTACAAACTTTCATGTTATTAACTAGACAGATTGTATCAAAGGGCAGCAAAAATTAGCTCAGAAAACTTAGTTAAAACCCATTATAAAAGAGATATACCACAAGTCCACAAGTGAACTTAACTAGAACAGATTAATGCCTTGAATTGGACAATATATGGAACAAAAGGACAAGTTTTTCTCTTTTGTTGCGATTACAAGTTGAAGGAAAATTTCGGCTTTTTCAGAATTGGTAAATTGGTCACCCGAATCAAAATCAACACGAGCACACAAATAACATACACCTATGAGTAGGAGGATCAGGAATGCTACAAAAAGGTATATGATTGTTAATATACCTGAAGGGTGAAATTGATGTGATCTTGAATAGGAGAGAGTTGCGATTGAGCAGTTGCATTAACTTCTTCAAGTTTTCTTCTAATCCTCTCCGTTACAATTTGCTCCTCCGCTGCCGCTATGTGATCCATCGTCTCTCTCGATCTCGAATGGGCGATTTTGATTCTAGGGTTTTAGAGGTTTTAGATCGCAACAGGCTAATGTGAATTGGGGTTTTAACACTTTTCACGTCGGTTAAGACTTTTTTATTTATAACCGGAGATGGTTTCCTCTATACCAAGATTGCTTTTTCGGATACTTAAAAAACCGGAATTGACCGGATCGGATCATAGCAAGGCAGCGACATTAGTTAGAGTAGCGTCGGATCTGCGAAGACTTTGATCTGTTGATGAAACAGAGAGAGATGGCGAAGATGGTTGTTTTATCAGCGATGATGATTTTGATATTGGCATCGACGATCTCAGCAAAAGAGCAGCTCAGCACTAAAGAATGTGAGGATCTAGGGTTTAGCGGTCTTGCACTCTGCTCCGATTGCCACTCACTCTCTGAATACGTTAAGGACCAAGGTTCGTGCCTTTCTATGCGTGCTTTATTTGATCTCAATTACTGCAGTTTTGCTTTTTTTCCCCCAAAAGATTCTATATTTTAGTTTTTGTGTATTTTATGAGCTAGATCATTCTCTCTAAAGTTGGTTTTGAGGAGTGGAATTACTAAATTGGTTATCTTATATTGATTGATCTTGTTTGCAGAGTTGGTATCTGATTGCTTGAAATGTTGTGCTGATGATTCTGAGGATTCCATGAGCAAGGTACGATCACTAGGCATGTAATTTGTAGTGCTTTTGAATTTTAATGGGAATAGATTAGATGAATACAGAAACATCTCCTATAACATGGATATGAATGAAGAGAAGTTTACATTTTTTTGCCATTGCAGGTTACCTATTCTGGCGCTATATTAGAGGTGTGTATGAGGAAGTTGGTTTTCTATCCTGAAATTGTTGGTTTCATTGAAGAAGAGAAAGAAAAGTTCCCTAGCGTCAAAGTTCAGTACATTTTCAACTCACCACCCAAGTTGATCATGCTCGACGAAGACGGTGAACATAAGGAATCAATTAGGTAAGTTGCTTTATAACCCCCTTTGCTCAACTCCTTGCTAGAATCTTTAGTATTAGAGTTTGGGTGGGGGAACGAGTTGACCTGATTTAAGACGTTCAAGGTGACCTGATATATCCATGTTAGCTTGGTAGATAAAAATATAACTATCCATGGATCTGCAGCAGTTTCTATTCTCACTCTCTCGTTGCTCTGTTACATTCTGCTGTATCATTTACTTAGACCTCTAGTTTAAATTGGTTTTTGAAAGGATTTTCTCGTTGTGAGCATGAATAAGTGATGTCTTTAACACCTCATCCTCTATCAGCAACACAACTTCATTCCTCCAAGGTTGTAGCTGACCTCTTTGTTTCTTGATTTGCTTGTTTTGCAGAATCGACAACTGGAAACGCGAACATCTACTGCAGTATATGCGAGAGAAGGTCAAGCCTACTGCAGCAAGTTAGTTTTATCCCATGTAGAGCTGAAGAGGATGATCCTCCCTGTCACATTTACATATGCCAAAGCATTGCAATCTAGTAGTTAAAAACACATTATGACCGACTTATCTTATCTTTGTCCAAGCTATTTGGTCCCTTGGTATCAACAGTCTGTATGTTCTGAACCTTTGCAATTCTCAGTGGTAATGTATTTAATCCAATGTTCTTATGAAAGGATAATCTTAATTCTGTGGTCAGCAGTTTGGCACTATTACAAGCACTGAAAGAAAGCTATATGTATTAGGGAAATCCACGATCATACCTTCAGCACTGAAAGAAAGCTTGCCTTGGGTCTTTAGATCTAGAATAATGTATTGGATGCTGTAGGTAAGAATCACACAAAGAAAAGCTTAAGATATCTGAGGCATTTTTTGGGATAAAGATTACTTTGCATTAAAATCATTTGGTTCCTGTTTGGGCATATTACACAAGTCCAAAGTAAGGGGATGCATTAAGCAGTCGAATAATAATAACAATCATTGCCAACCATGAGCTGTTCTAAACCAACATCATGTGCTCTCTGTCTATATATGTTACAGAGGCATCATCAGAAAAATAACAATTGGTCATTCTTTTTTAGGCTTAACACAAAGATCGTAGTAGGTGATTAGTCGAATTGGTCATCTAAAGGGTGATTGAGATGTGACACTGAAAGCTGGTGATAGAGGAGTCTTCACGGGCGCCCATATATCAGCGCCGTTGCTTTGAGCAACTCCAACTGTATTCTCCATTGGAACAAGACATAATCCTCTGTTTCTCAGGCTGTACTGCTCCAGCTCCTCCTGGTTACAAAAGACGGGAAAATCAGTCCGTGCAAGGTATTCAAGTTCCAAGTGAAGATCTGTCAGATGCAGAGTAGAACTAGTGAACTAAGTATAAATGAAGTTGAGATTCAAGATCATACTCACCTGCGTAGCATCAGGTACCGTTTGCAGATACGGAGCACTTAGCACCTGTACAAAAGAACATGGGAACTCAGATAAAGATGAATGAATCATGCTTGGTATTGAACTGCAGACCTTCACTTGTTCGTGAAGAAACTCTATGTAATGCATCGCGTCTAGAAGAACTGATGCAGTGTCGGTCTGTGAACATTAGAGAAAAGTATGAGCTGAGAGACAGATTCTTTTGATTTGCTTGCCAAAAAAAACAAAGTTACCTTTCCATAAGGGGAAACTATTTGTTGAAGAGCTGAAATACGTTCTCCAACCTTGTCCTTCCTCTCCTGTTTGCCATTAAGAGAACAAAGATGGACGGATCATTACCATGCAATTTGTTGTACCGAAGACTATTTCGACCGAGAAATCCATGAAAACTAGCTAGGATAAGCAAAACCTTGGAACTGAAAGAGAGATCAGACTTGTGGCGTTTGATACTGCTTTCTCCGAGAGAGCAGACATTCCGCTTATTCTCCATCATCATTCCAGCGTCTCTAGAGAATTCCATACCTTTTGTCAATAAGAAATGCGCTAAAGAGTCATCAACACAACATGACCCAAAATTTATACTAACAAGACATGTTACATAGGGTACAAGGTTACCATCCTAGAGCAAATTACAGACCAGAAAGATTACAAGATCTATGAAATGATGATCTTGTTTTGGACCAACCAATGCATTGGGAGACAGGATTTGGAAGAGAAATTTAGAATATTAAGCCAAGACAAAGGTATGGTCAACGAAGTAGGCTAGGATTTGTGGTCAGAGGCTAGGCCTCAAGTTCACATCAGCTTAAGCATTATTTTAAGATTTCTAAGCACAATTATAAGCTCAAACAAAAAGATTAAATATGTTATCATACCTTGCTTAGATTATTTGCATAAACTCATAAACAGAGAATAACATCATATATGCATGAATCAATAGAGTCCCTAAAAACAGGAGAAAACCCCCCCAAAAAACAAAACACATATAGAGAATCCTCCACGGATCAGAGGAGAACAAAAAGTCACTCTCAGTGAATTATTGAAGTTAATGTAAACAAGAACTCAACTTCTTGCATTACAATAACAAAACTATGAGTAGAATCTGGTAACGATATCTATCAAAGTTGGTAACTTTTTCAGTCACGGGGATTGTCGTATAAACGAAATCAAAACCTAATCCAACTGAAGGTTAGCAACAAGAAGAGGAGAGATAAGTAATTATGCTTGAAATTAGCTTTTAGCAGACTAAATTTGGTGTAATTAAGCCAAAAATGGAGTAAAGAAACAGAGCAAATAAAGAAAGAACGAATAAAGAGAGAGAGAAAGAGCTTACGGAGAGAGAGATAGGTAGAGTCACAAATTGGAAGAAGAGTCTAAGAAAAAGCTTTATTGTTCAAGAAGCCACCACCCACAACTTCTGAAAGTTCCAAATTTTGCTTCGTTTGAACCCTAAAAATAATTGCTTTTTTTTTTGTCCTTGAGCTTCTTTCTGACAACACAAAACCCGATAAGATACAGAAATGTCTCTCTCTCTCTTTTGAGTTTTCTGAGTCCAAAAGGCAAAACTCCAAACCAGTATTTAGTATGTATAAACGTCAGTCTTTTTCCTTTGTTTTGCGCTTAAAACGACGTCCAAGATCGTGCTGTGTGACACGATGAAGAGCTCAAGCAGAGTGAAAATAAGCGTCGTTTCTTATAAGGTCGTAAGATTAGAGCAGTCGCAGAAATCTCGGCGTGAGAAAAGGAAAGAGACAGAGAGAGAGAGAGAAGAAACTGTGTCTGTTTTTGTTTATGCTCCAAACAAATAGAAGGGGACTTATTTTTATGTCTGTCTTTTTCGTCTAGACTCTTTTTGGGTGAAGTAATGTCATTTACTTCTCATTTAATTATTTTCAAATTTATTTATTGATTTGTATAAATCTAGAGTTTTCAATTTTATCGACTATCAATATTTTTTGATAATTTTTTCCTTACGAGTGTAAAGGTTATAACAAGCTACAAATTTATTCAAATGGTCAAAATCAGAGCCACTCATGCCTGAAAATTGTAATTTTGCACACAAATTCTTGACCTCACATTATGTTCAGAAAATCTCCAGATGTTTTATTTATGTGCTCCAAAGACTTCTATGATACATTTTTTTTTGACAACCAATTAGATGTAGATTAATAGATACATAAGTATTTCTTAGTTTAGATAGAAAAAAATGGAACCTTAAGTGACGTAGTTAGGACATTTTGGAAGCATGCATGTTCTGCATATATTGCCCCCACACCATCTACTACAACTCCTGCAAACTTTAATAATAAAGATGAAACAGATGACTAAAGAGTAAAGACTAATCCCTAATTAGGCTTTAGTGTTCAGAATCAGTCTTTTGTCTTGTGACTAAATACATCATAATTTGACAGCTATTATACAACCCATTGAGAGAGTGAGAGGTCTTCGTAGTTAATATCAGTCCCAGGTAGAAGTTGCTTTTATTATTATTATTATAGATAGATAGAGAGAACTATTTTTTCATTTATTGATGATAGTGACATTGTAAGGTTATTTTATTTTGTCAACATATTTGACCAGCTCTCTGCACCATCAGTCTTTTTGTTTCTACTTTCCACTTTTTGCTTTTTTCGTCTTTGAATTTTTGTTCTCTTCTCTTTAAAATCAACCAAAATTTCAACTAGAGAGGTTAAAAACATGGGCTGTATATAAAATCCATCAATCTAATCAAATCAGTGATTGAAAGTGATGTATTATTTTCATAAATTAACACCTACAATAATGAGATTCTCTAGCGTCTACCATTAATAATGAGATTTTAATTAGATTGAACGAGTTCATTTCATTAGTATATCCGTTGTTTAACTACAAGAGAATAAATGAAGTGTTATGAAAATGATAATTTACTACTGTAAATTTTTATGTTTCAAGTAAGACAAATTTAATTTTTCTGACGTCAATGCAACTTCATAGAGAGACTCAGGCGTTGAGGAGACGCGCACGCGTGGTTTCGGACACCAAACTCGCTCTAAAAGTCACTCACGTGGAGCGGTTAGAAGAGTCACGTTTCGAAACGCAGACGCAGAGGTAGAGATTGCGTGTGTAAAAAATAGAGATTTGTGGGGACAGCGGCACAGACCGTGCGACGCAAAAGTCCGAAAGGAATCAGCGTTTTATTTAAAAGGTACGTTTGGGGTCCTACGCGGCTTCGGTCTTTGTCTTGTTGTCACCATCTTCTTGTCCTCTTTTTTCCTTGTGGCTACCGGATTAGGTACTTTTTCTTTGTTTTTTCCTATTTATTATGGATTCTTTTCTATTCCATTACATTATTACTTTGGGCTTTTAGATATAGCATTAGCAACACAAACTTTAAAAAGCCTTTCAAAAATTTAAATATATAAACACTCCCAAGTTTTCAACATCTTTCTGTTTCCAACCCCTTGACTTATTCTACACCCTTTGCGTTGTGACATCAATAGTTCTTGTTACTCTCTTCTCTTTGAAGACACTCATTCAATCCTCTAACAATATGTGGCATGTTTGGCCTATCAGAGACGTTCTGCGAAACAGAGGATAATGCAAGCTCCACAACTTTCCATACAGAGTTTACATCAAAATCTTTCGCCATCTTTGAATCTATAACATTGTTCACATCATTCGTAGACCTCAAGATCGATATCACCCAATCACTCACATGAACACGTTTCGTTTGTGACTCTTTGATCACGGTTTTGCCTGTAATCATCTCCAACAGAACAACTCCAAAGCTGTAAATGTCACTCTTCTCGTTTAGCCCATTTGTCTCAAAGCATCTGCAAAACGGAGCATACAATCACTAAAAAAAGATTCCATGTTTGGCAAATATGGCAGACATAAGAGAGAAAACTGACAGCGGATCGAGATATCCGGGAGTTCCAGCGACTAGGGTGGATACGTGAGAACGACTCTCTGTATGAAAACTCCGTGAGAGTCCGAAATCTGCAAGCTTTGCTCTGTTTTTCTCGTTCAACAATATGTTTGAAGTCTTCACATCTCTGTGGACTATTGGAGGTTTGCATCCACAGTGAAGATACTCAAGCCCTTCATAGATTTTTCGTTAAAGATTTAAACTTTTGGATTAATTAATAACCTAGTATATAAAAGATCGACACTTTGTTTCATCATACCTTGTGCTGCATCAAGTGCAATCTGAAGCCTTTGTCTCCAGCTCAATGTGTGCTGATACTTTCCCGCGAGATGATCCGCCATGTTGCCGTTAGCCATGAACTCATAGATCAATCCCATTTGGTCACCTTCATGGAAATAACCGATCAGCGCAGTGAGGTTAACATGATGAACCCTCACAAGAACTTCGACCTACATGTATTTAGGTGGTTATGATTTGTATATCTTTTTGGAATCATTTGTCATATCTGAAGTTCTACTACAATACCTCAGAGCGAAACTCTTTGAATCCTTGAGCTGATGTTTCTGATAAAAGTTTAACAGCTACTTGAAGGTTGTCATAGAAGCCATGGTAGACTGTTCCAAACCCTCCTTTGCCGAGGACTTGACCGAAGTTATTTGTCATCTTTATAACGTCTGCAAAGGTAAACAGTAATTTGTTCTCCGATTTCGCCATTGGACTGGTTTGAGGTGCGGAGTTTACTTTGCAAAAGAAAGTTTTAACAATTGGTAATGTGATTAACAGATAGATATGAATGTAAAAGGAAAGATATAGAGATAGATTTGTAATTGTACCGGACTTGTTTCTCCGGTTTCTGATTCTCCAAAACACACCAGACAATAACAAGAGGATGAACAATGCTGCAAATGATGCGACAAGCGGGATAACGAGTTTTTTGCTGTTGCTTTTTCTGCAAGAAATCTCAGTACAGAGTCCTGGATTTTCTCCTAGCCTTAGCGAGAATGATCCGGTGTTTGATCTTTCTAATAACTCGGATGGAACTGAACCGGTAAGAGTGTTATTTTCTAGATTTCTGCAGATGTTGTTAAGAGTTAAGAGTCCATAATTATCGATCTCATTTGTTAAGATATGTCCAGAACTTACAAAACCCTCAAGAACTTCAGTTTTGAGAGGAACTCCGGAATGTCTCCGGTTAAGCCATTGTTTGATAAGTCTCTGATAATAGAGTTGTCTTGTTCAAGTCAGAAAAAACTCTTTAACAAAATACAAAATTATAGGTATCATCAGAATCTTGAATTAGGTAAACTCACAGCTCTTGAATCATTGTGAGGTTAGAGAAGGAGGAAGATATATGACCCGTTAACCCGCTTGATGATAAGTTCCTGCCTCCAATAGTGTAAATTTTTTTCCTACTCAATATAGAAAATCCACCGACTGATCAAGAAGCGATTAAAATTAGACTACACTTACAGTGATGTGATTCTTGGAGGAGTAAGACTATCATAACTGCAATTAAGGCCCTCCCAAATGTAGTCATTAGGCAAACAAGGATCTCCGTGCCAGTTCTTCTTCACTTTATAACTCGTCTTTAGACTCGTAACCGCGTCACCTGTAAGTTTCAATTGAATGCATTGATCAAACTGAGAAAAAAGATTGAACTTTGCTAGTCATGTTATACTAGCACAGACCATCCTCTTGGTTAGTGAGAGACTGCGAGAAACTATTTGCGACGTAGATCTCTAGAGCGTTAACAATTGGCGGAAGAGTGGACTTTGGGGTTCGAACGAGTGAAAACGCAATTTTCGATTGGCTCTCAGGGTTTAGAAAAAACGTGTTTGTCTGAAGATACTTGGGGCTGAATCCAGCAGCAACTGTCACTCCGTTAATGCTGATGTCGAACTCTCTTGTCTGGTTCGGTTTGAGACTAAGATCTTCAACCTCTGCGAAGTGCATGTAGACAAAGTACCTGACATTTGGATCACTGTTTTCCAAAGTCATTGTGATGGGTCTTGTTGTGTTTATTGGAGTCATCGCTGTGCTCATCACCAAACTTGAAAGACTATAACTATTATTGTCTGAGGTCACGGGGAGTGAGGTATTGATCTCTCTACAATAGCCAAAGTTGCGAGGTATCCAGATTCTGTCGTACACATCATCATCATATCTGATCCACAAAAAAGCTTCAGATTTCAAGTTTCAACTGGTAAAAAGTAAACTTTGAGCTAACGAAACAGAGCATCAAACAGAGTATGAAACAGAGCACGAAACAGAGCAAGAAACAGAGCTTTACCTAACAGGTGAACCCATGAGAGAGCGTAAGTCCCAGCGTCTAGAGAAGAAGAGAGCACCGTTTGGAGAATCATATGTCGTATTGTCGTTCCCGAGAAACCTAAGCTCTAAAGTCGAGATAAATGGAGTTCCTTTGCCTTTGTTTCCCAAACACACAAATATGTTCTCAGATTGGCTCAAGTAAACGACTTCTTTGGAAACAATGCTCGACCCATTGCTGAGCAAGACGGTATCCCAAATATTGCCACCAAGAAACAGATCAAACTCCGGTGAACCATTTTCTCCATCGTAGTTACCGTACATGAAACTAGCTCTTATGAGATATTTCTTGCCCTTCCCTTGTATTGGAATCAATGTATAGCAGTTTCTTGAACCTTCGGGAAAGCTCCTCAGGTTTTGAAGCTGTCTTTGAGCTGTGAAAGGGATCGATTTGGAGACTCCGGTTTCGACAAAGGATGAATCTGAGACGTAGTTTATACCTGTTGTGTCGTCTTTGTACGATGATCCACTTGGAATTCCACAATCGATGCTTATGAAACCTGTGATCACGCAACGAGTTAAAGTTATGAAAAGAATAAAGGATTAGACTTTCTTCACTAGAAAATAGTTTGAAAGATAAATGAATCAGTTAAGAAAACCTGATTGGTCTTGAGCAAGAACAGAAACGACGAGACACAATGCAAATGCTGCTGAATATATCAAATAGAGAAAACGAAACTCTTCCATTTTCGTCTGGTTTCTTGAAAAACAAGGAAAAAGAAGACAACTAAAAATGGGGTTGAGATTTTTGATGTGATGAAGTTTGAAGTTTTCATTTAAAGACACAAAAATAATTATTCTGACGTAAAGTCTGAAGACCAAACATAAACAAATTGGAAGTTAAAAGTGATTTAAATTAGCTACTTGCTCTTGGTGACATTGCAAAGTCAAATCACCATCAAAAGTCAACGAGAGACCCGCCGTATATATCAATTATTATCCTTACAAAAAGAAGTATAACACTCAAGAAGGTTGATTTTCATTTTTCATGAACTAGGATATATATATTTTCACTAGATAACTCAACTTGAAATATGTTAAGTCATGACAATCATGATATAAATAACATTAATGTATATCTTTTTTGTCTGCCTCTAAATAAAGTCGTTTAGGACCAATATTATTGATTTGAATTTCTAACATAAAATGAGTGATGATGCAAAAACTTCTTCACATTACTGTCACGAATCACGACTCGGCATGTATATAACAACCAACTTGATATAGACAATGTTTGTTCAAAACCACTATTGTGCGCCGTATTGGTGCGCAATATACACTATACCCTGCGCCTATGTACGTTTTCTTTTTGTGTCTAACTGGCTATACACTAAAATCTAAAACCTGTTTCTATATCAAACCAGAAGAACGTGACGAGAAGGGCCCGAGACTGTTCCTCGCCCTAATAATGTTTTCTACAAGCAATCGCCATTTAGATTGTTCTTTCTTGCTAAGCTTCTTCATTTTCTCCTTGAAATTCCTACAAGGTTAAGAAAACGATTACCATCTGTATCTTAAGGTTGTTGGCGTTGTCTGAAATGTGCGATATAACTTACCAGCAGAGAGAAACTTTGCAAGAATTAGAATCATCACAGATACAAGAGTGAAGCTGAAGAAGCTGCCACATCCTTTTGCAATGAGAACATGAAGCCCTAGACTTGCATCCCAAGAAATGTCTGAGCGCACCTTCAAGCCCTTTACACGCCGGGAATTTACACACGGTATGGCTTCCTTTAAGGGCCTTATCGCGAGGTCCAATTGTCCCACAACCTTCACGACATATGTGGACAAGAGCTTCCATGGCTTCATAGAGCTGCAAATACACTTCTCTCTCCTCCAGTTTTCTTCTTCTTTCTTGTTTCCTACTGTCGGATTCGATGACTGCCTCAATGAGCTCTTGTTCGAGCAAAGGATTAGAGCGTTTCATCACTTTCCATCCCTCTGTTGAAGATACAGATTTGAAGTCTTTGATGACCATGGAAAGACATACAAAGCAAATCCTTGTCACGTCACAGTTTCTCGCTAGTTGAAGCACATCGATCACATTCTCCTTGTTAATCCATCCTTGATCGAGAATCTCTACACAAAGTCTTTTAAGAGATGGGACCGAGTAGCAATGTGACAGAACCAATAAATGGAGCACAAACTTCTTCATTTCTTCCTCCTCGTAGCTGTAGGTTTTAATATCAGGCATGGTTCAAAGGAGAAACAAGCATTACGAAAGCATTTGTAACACATAGAACATACCAGGAAGAGTATAGAAACCTAATGAACATGTAGACTGCTTCACAAGGAACTCCATGGATTTTGAGGTATGTATTCCCATTCTTATCCCTCGATTGATTCAGAAGTGTCGCTATAACTGGTGAGGCTGCAGCCTGCAGAAGACAAAAACCTTGTAATATTGATCAGTAAGCCCGGAAAATGAGCTCAATTACCAGTTAATAAAACTCACCAGGACACTTGAATGGGCAGGAAAGTGAGACTTGTTATCGGTTTCAACATATGTATCTGCTCCAGATCCTTCCTTGAAAAGCTTATCCCAAGTTTCAAGTGCTTCTTTAGGCACAAGGCGCATTAAGCTCGAAGGTTTCCTTGTACTAGATTGAAAACGCTGGTAGGTAATACAAGGAAGAGGAGGAGGTTTTGGAATGTTCTTGGTACTACTAGACATCGTTGCTGGTGAAGTTAGGTTGAAGCAGAGTCAAGACATCATGATCAGGAGCATAGAAAGACTCTTCTTCTTCTACTCCCGTATCGAACACTTGCGAGAATGTATGATCTGAAGAAGCTATGGAATCAAACCCGCGAATTGAAAATAGGTTACGTGTTCTTTAATCTGTTAAGATCAAATGCAAGAAGCAAACATAAGTTATATATCAGAGTTAATAGTCAATCTCAGGTTTCTCCTAGTAAATTTACAGTAACCAAGATTCAAGTTCCCTAATCTGATGCAACCTCAGAATTTAAGAATCAAATGTCCATAAACTCAAAATAGTCCTACTTAAGCAAATCATTGACACAAAGTTAGCAACTTTTGATTTAAAAATATCGAACAGTGACACGAACAAGACTAAATTAAAGAAGCTTCATTAGACATGAACATCAGTGACAGTGAGAATCCAGAGGTAGAGATACAGTCATAAAGAGATTATCAAGAACAGGAACAAAAACATCCAATACGGAAGATTCTGAGTCATTAAAAGAAAGAAATCAAATTCAGAGAATAAGAATTATTAGGCAAGAACAAAAAAAGAAAATAAAGGAAGGGTCTTGATCATTCTTACCCAGAAAATCAGAATCGAAGATTTACCCAATTCTCGGAAGAATCATCTCTTTGATTCAGTATCTCTAACTAGTGAAGTTCACAACCATTGATCTTGGAATCACGAACCCAACGCTAACAGAAAGAAGAACCTTTGGTGACAAGTGGTTTCGTAGTAAATATCACACAACACAGAAACCAAAGGTCACGAAAAGTATGTAAATTTGCTTGCATACATAAACGTTAAGCAAAAACGCCGTCGTTTAAGTGGGAGAATCAAGAATGAAGAGTTAGTTGTTTCTGAGTTCTTCGAATGATAAAGACAAATGGGCAAAAGAAATTATTAAAAGTATGAGAAAACAACAGAGTGGAAAAATGAAGGCCACGAATGTTTATAAAATAAAAGTTGGAATGATTTGGGGGATAATATAAGGTTGAAATACATATGGCTGATCTTCAATTGCACCAAAGATCAAAGTTAGTGAATCCTTGTCACCAAATATAAGCACATTATCTTTACCGACTAGCCGGTGAAAATATAACACCGACGACCGACCAATTAATATGATACAAATAATGAAATAAGGGTCAAGTCATCTTTTTTTTTAATTAATTTAGGTTAAAAATTAAGAAAATAAAATGACAAATAATTAAACGATTGTGTCAAGTAAAGGAAAATAAAGATCTTGGAATTTAATTTAATTTAGAACAAAACAGATTTCTGATAGTAAACCGTAAATTTAGTGGTGGCTATATTATGCAGCAAGATTATCAGTTAACTAGATTTTAATCTGCGGTATACCGCGGGGTTATATCTTTTTTAAAAACTAAAAAGTTAATTTGTTTAGTAGATTAAATAAATATAATTCATTTTAATATTTTCTAAATGTACAACTCTTATATATATATATATATATTATTTAGTATACAATTACTATGTTTATTTTTTACTGTTTAACAA
>Ga0041059_1000370_pt1 | contig 32928 bp, 33 predicted proteins | sample AraColnosormetaG_FD_56232 | JGI IMG/M metagenome (GOLD analysis project Ga0041059, IMG submission 56232) | Arabidopsis roots microbial communities from North Carolina, USA - Col MF nosort | ecosystem: Host-associated > Plants > Roots > Unclassified | place: USA: North Carolina | collected...
TTCCTCCCTTTTTTTTTTTTTTTGTTCTTTCCTTTCTCGCGTTTCTTCTCCTAGGGTTAGGGTTCGACGAACGCAGCTGTTCCACGCGTTTAGTTTCAATTCTCCATCGAAGAAGCCATAATCCGGTGCGTAATCATCGTTTTTGTTATATGTTTCCGATTAGGTGTATTATTTTCCGTTTGTTTTCTCGGGTTTGGTAGTTTCACGAACTTTTGCATCTCTCAGATCTATTGTACGTTTTTTCCTTCGTTTGTGACGGATTTTTCTGTGAAAAGAGTTTAAATTTCCATGGAGAATTACTCGATTATCTCTAATTTAACTCTTTGGCAATCAAATTTTTCGATTTTATTGTTTTTTTCTGGATGCGTGAGCTTAGTTATGAACAAGGAGGGTCAACTCGTTTACATGATTCTCTATTCACAGTATTTTCGTGGGAAAGGAGCAATTATGTTTTTGTTTTCATGATTCATGTCTTTATGTTGCATATTTTGGCCCCTTTTACTCTCATTTAGACTATGTGGTGTTTGTTTTGATGCCATTGTTTTGATTTTCCATCAATTAGTAATTTTTTCAGTCCGAATTTCAATTCTTCGTCATTGACCTTGTTGATGATTCCTGTGCTTTCAGATTCCTAAAGAGCTTACATTTGTTACTCAACTTTAAAGTTTTGACGCTAGAGATTACTATCCTCTTGCTGGGAACTCAACGTGACCAGGTATAAATCTCAGCTCATAGATAAGCAAAGTAGTTTTTTTCTACATCTCTTAGATTTGTACCCTTTTTAGCTCACAGTATCAGTTCAATAACCAAGCTGATCCCTCTTATGAACTTACATTCATTGGTTCTGTTTTTGCTAGACTGTGTTTGAAAGATAGCAATGGCTGGAGTATTAGCTGGGGATTGTTCATTCGGTGAGAGTGGTGTTTCATCTTACTCCAGGAATTCCAATGAAAAGCAGGACGAGGTTGCCCGCTGGTATTTTGGAAGAAAAGAAATTGAAGAAAATTCACCTTCAAGGTTGGATAGTATTGACTTAAAGAAGGAAACATACCTCCGCAAGTCATACTGTACATTTTTGCAGGATTTAGGCATGAGATTAAAAGTGTAAGTATAAATTTCTGACCTATATATTTCAGCTTTATACATTGCATTTTCCATTTGATTACTTCTTGCGAGCTTGGTCTAGGACATGCTAGTTTCTCCTACCATGATAATTGCCTCTATTTTGCTTATAGTATTATAGTGAATTCTTGATCCCCTTACATTAGGTTCTGTAGGATCGAATTTTGAAATTTATAGAACTTGATATCGTAGAGGTCATTAGAGCATGAATAAGCTAGTCAGAGTTATTGCCTTATTGGCAACAAAAAGGTGAAACTTGTGGGTTCATCTTGTGTTGTATGGCCCAATAGTCCTTTAATGGCTTTCTGAAATTTAGTATATAGTGATGAACACAATACTCTGAATTTATCTTCATATTGACATGGTTTCATTTGCACTGATAGCTTTCACTTTTGGCTCTCTCAATGAACGCGGCTAATATATTTTTCTAATACAGTCCTCAGGTTACAATAGCTACCGCAATTATCTTCTGTCATCGATTCTTCATTCGCCAGTCACATGCTAGGAATGACAGAAGGGTGAGTATATATTCTTTGCACATGGCGTTGTGAATACTTATATACATGGGCCTACTGTTTGTTGTTCGAGCCAGTCTGCTGCTATCTTTGTTTGCATGTATTTGAAGCATTAAATGGCTCCTTTTCCTTGCGTCCGCTTATATTCATTGTCTCCATGTCTCTGCCAGTTTCCTTTGTATATATATAGAGAGAGCAAATCGGCTGATGCATTAGATGAATATACACTGACTTCTCGCGAATATTCCTGCCATGAATATTAAGCGTTCTCTTAGTCTATTTGGTTAATGCATCTAGTTCTTTGTCCATATTTATCCTTCTAGAAACTAGCGCAGAACAGTATTAAGATTATTACTGAGTCCTTTTTCCATGTTGTCCTCCCTCCTCACCCAGACGATTGCTACAGTCTGCATGTTCCTTGCGGGAAAAGTGGAAGAAACTCCTAGGCCGTTAAAAGATGTTATTGTTGTCTCCTATGAGATAATACACAAGAAGGATCCTACTACTGCACAGAAAATCAAGCAAAAGGTCTGAATATTCTAAACTTTCTCTAATCCGGTTTCCTGTTTAGTAATAAGCGAATTTGCACTGTTTCTCGCATATTCTATTTTACTATGACATAAGTTTTCTACTAAACCCAGGATTGCACTTGTTTGTGAACAATCCTCCTATGATCATTGTCCTTGTCGTTGGATCTCTCATCTGTGCTGGTCACCGTCTCTATTATTTCTCTTCTTTGTACTGAACGTATTTCACTTTTGCAGGAAGTATATGAGCAACAAAAAGAGCTTATACTAAATGGAGAAAAGATTGTACTTTCTACGCTGGGATTTGACTTCAATGTTTATCATCCTTATAAGCCTCTTGTAGAAGCGATAAAGAAATTTAAGGTCGCACAGAATGCTCTGGCCCAAGTTGCATGGAATTTTGTTAACGATGGGTACGTTAAAAGTCTGTTTCCTTGAAAGCTTCAGATAGATCTATCTGTCTTGTATTTTCTTCTTCATACAATGAAAAGATGCTTGCAGTCTGCGGACGTCACTCTGCCTGCAATTTAAGCCTCACCACATTGCGGCGGGAGCAATTTTTCTTGCTGCGAAGTTCCTTAAAGTGAAATTACCATCAGATGGAGAGAAGGTCTGGTGGCAAGAATTTGATGTCACACCTCGACAACTAGAGGGTGAGAGAACTATCTTTATCTTTGAATTAATTTTATGAAACTGTTTCCACTTTTTCTGTTTGACTTGTATGCCTTATTTTGCATCTGATGCTAAGAGCTACTCCCTTATGTATACTGCAGATGTTAGCAACCAAATGCTTGAGCTCTATGAGCAAAACCGTGTTCCTGCATCTCAAGTAAGCGAAGTCGAAAGTAGTGTAGGTGGAGGATCAGCTCATCATGTTGGGTCTAGGCCATCAGCACGTCTAACTCATGAACATTCAAATTCTGATAATCTCGGGGGCTCGACAAAAGCTACACAAAACCGGAGCAATGATAATGGGAGTGGTGAGGCAGGTAGTGTCATCACCGAGCAGAAGGGGGAAAGAGATACAGAAACGAAAGATAGCATGCATACTGAAAGTCATCCAGCCCATAAGTCTAGATCGGGAGTTGAGGCACCTGGGGAGGATAAAATAGAGAAAGCAGGTGCACATTTTCCAGAAGATGATAAATCTAGAATTGTTGGTACAGCTGATGTCACGGTCAGCCAATCCCCAAAAGACATAAAAATGTTTAGAGATAAGGTGAAGGCCAAACTAGAGGCGAAGAAGGTCCAAGGTGAAAAGACGAGAAAGAAGGATTTGGTGGATGAGGATGATTTGATAGAAAGAGAACTGGAAGACGTGGAATTAGCTGTTGAGGATGACAAAGATATACAAAACAAAAGCTCCATGGGTACAGAACATGGCGAGATTCTTGATGGAAACAACTTGGTGGTCAATACCGAGGAAGGTGAAATGATAGATGATGTTTCTTCAACAATGCCTAGCCGGAAGAGAAAAATGGAAAGTCCTTGTGAAAAACAGTTAGGAGAAGGAAAGAGACGACACGACAACAGTGAGAATGTGGAAGAAGGTCAGAAGACAAACCCAGGAGGAAGTAGTCATAGTTATGGTGACAGAGAGCCAAGAAGACACTCCCAAGAGAGGTAGATGATCAAAACCTTCTCATGGTCTATTAGAGACATTTCCCAACCATGATGCGAAATGAGTCCACTGTATTTACAATGTTGGTTATCTTTTCATTTTCCTTGGCACTTGTATTCAACAGTTGAGAAACTAAATCAGGTTTCCATCCATCCCATAGGATTTAGGGTCTCTATAATTTTGATCTTTGTTAGCATTCCCTTTTGTATATCGGGGGAATAAAAAAGAATTTTGACGAATTTATTTAGAGCCAAGACAATATTAGTGTTTTGTCATTCATTGCCGAAGGATGTTTTGATAATAACAATATGAAACAGAGTGGTCAATTGATTTGTCAATGTGTAGTTGTTTTTGTAAGGTTTGTTTTATGTTAAGTCCACTCGTAACCTTGTTCCCATTGTCATTATACTGCTTTTCGTATGTATCGGTTAGCTTGGTGACCAATCCGGTTAACCACAAAATCAGGCGGAATAGTTGTCAAATTAAAGAGCAAAAAAGACTCATGAAAAAGAGCTGTAGGGGTTTTCATTTTTTCAATTCGTTTTCAAAATTTTCAGGTTTAAAAATAAATACAGGTCTGAATTAATTCGCTCGGTTTGAATTTTCGGGTTTAGTCCAGTGTGATTTAGTCGGTTAAGTTGCTCAAAATTTTGGATTTGGTTCGGTTTATTCATTATCAAACACAAAAACACAAAAAAAGCCAACCTAAAGAAGGAACAACAAAAGACCTAAAAACCCTCTCGTCTTCTCTTCTTCTTCTTCTTCTTCTCCTTGCTCTCTCTTGTCGTCGGCGGCAGATTATTCAATCGTTAGGCTATCGTTCCGACACTCTACAGTCATTACAAACATTTCAATACAACAAAAACTCATCCTTTTCTTCTCTTATTAACCATAATTTCGGATTCCCTTTCTAAGTATACAGCTTTCCCAGAACGAGCTCTTGCAAAGCCAAAGAATGTAAGTATTTGTTTCTTTAGGGTTTTAGCGAATTCAATCTTAGTAAGTCATCTTCTTCTTTTTTCGACCTTTGTATAATTGCAGGTCGAGGATTTGTGTTAAGAATTTGCCAAAACATGTGAAAGAGGATCAACTTCGAGATCACTTTTCACAGAAAGGAGAAATCACTGACGCCAAATTGATGCGTTCCAAGTATACTTCTACTACTCTATCAAACTCCATTGTTCTCGCAACTAAATTTTGTACTTTTATTGATTGTTTTAATCTGAATCACACTCTGTTTTTTTTGGTGTGCTTTTTGCAGTGATGGTAAGAGTAGACAATTTGGTTTTATTGGATTCCGTAGTGCTCAAGAAGCTCAACAAGCTATTAAGTACTTCAACAATACTTATCTTGGTACTTCTCTTATCATTGTTGAGGTTTGTACTTAAAACTTTGACACTCTGTTTTAACTTCTTTACTAGTTAGGAACTCTGATTTAGACTTTCATTTGGCTTATAGATTGCTCACAAAGTTGGAGATGAGAATGCTCCTCGTCCGTGGAGTCGTCTTTCACATAAGAAAGAAGAGGAAGCTAAAAAATCTTCTAGTGAAGGCTTAAAAGATGGTAATGCTAAAGGAGGTAAAAAGAGGAAAGCAGAGGTTGATGATCCTGAATTTCAAGAATTTCTTGAGGTTCATCAGAGGAGTAAGTCGAAAATCTGGTCTAATGACATGTCGATTCCTCCTGCTCCTGAAGAAACCGGTAAAGAGAAGGTCTTGGTGAAGAAAGCAGATGAGCAAATAGTTTCCAATGGTGTTGAGCCTAAGAAAGCTAAAAAATCATCTGATACTGAAAAGACTAAAAAGAGCAAAGTTGTTGCTGCCAGTGATGATGTTTCTGATATGGAATACTTCAAGAGTAGGATTAAGAAAAATCTGTCTGATTCGGAGAGTGATAATGAATCTGAGGATAGTAGTGAAGATGAAGCTGGTGATGATGATGGTAAAGCTGAGACAGATGGTCAGGATGCTGATATTCGTTATTTTCCTATTGATGGCGATGTTGAAGCTGGCGGAGTTGGTAAAGATGATGATGGCGATGCCATGGAAGTAGAAGGTGATGGCAAGGTGGCTCAAGAATCGAAAGCTGTCAGTGATGATGTTCTTGACACTGGTCGCCTTTTCGTCCGTAACCTGCCTTACACTGCAACGTACTAGATCTTCTTGTTCATCTCATACACTTGTTTTCTGTTTATCTTTCTGTTATTCATCTTATACATCTCTGATTGTTGTCAATAATCTCATGCAATAGAGAAGAAGAGCTTATGGAACATTTTAGCACATTCGGTAAGATATCAGAAGTCCATCTTGTTCTTGACAAGGAGACAAAAAGGTCCAGGGGAATTGCCTACATCCTTTACCTGATTCCGGAATGTGCGGCAAGGTATTATTTATGTCAAAAAGTAGTTTTATTACTGCTGGTAACCCCTTGAGGTCTAAGTGCATGCTTTTCAAGAAGTAGCCTTGTGTTGAGCTCTAGCTGTTAGTTCAGGTTTTAAAACATTTGATGGTGATGCAGGGCAATGGAGGAATTAGATAACTCAAGTTTTCAGGGCCGGTTGTTGCATATTTTGCCAGCTAAGCACCGTGAAACATCTGATAAACAAGTGTCAGTGGCCTACCCTTTCTAAGTTTTGGTCTTCCAACTTGTAAATTTTTTTTGGACTAGCTTTTCTGTTAGTTGTTTAACATGGCCTTTTTCAACAGGAATGACACTTCTAACCTGCCAAAAACATTCAAGCAGAAGAGAGAGGAACAAAGAAAGGCATCTGAAGCTGGTGGAGATACAAAGGCTTGGAATAGTTTATTCATGCGACCCGATACTGTACGTTTTTCCTGTTTAAAGAATGCATCCTTTAGTGTTTTTTAAATATAGCTTGCTTCATGTTTTTTTTCTTTTCCTTTTTGTGTTGTAGATTCTAGAAAACATAGTCAGGGTGTATGGTGTAAGCAAGAGTGAGTTACTTGACCGTGAAGCTGAAGATCCTGCTGTACGCCTTGCTTTGGGAGAAACAAAAGTGATTGCGGAGACCAAAGAAGCCCTTGCGAAAGCTGGAGTAAATGTTACTTCTTTGGAAAAATTTGCTACAAGGAATGGTGATGAGAAAAACCGAAGCAAACATATCCTCTTAGTAAAGAATTTGCCATTTGCTTCCACTGAAAAGGAACTGGCTCAAATGTTTGGAAAATTTGGAAGTCTAGACAAAATTATCCTCCCTCCGACGAAGACGATGGCCTTGGTACTTTTCTTTCCATGTGTCCTACGTCAGTATATTGGACGAATAGTTAATTGCTCTCTAACCTGCCCTTAATTACATGACCTGCAGGCTGTGTTTCTGGAGCCGGCTGAGGCACGCGCAGCTCTTAAGGGAATGGCATACAAGCGTTACAAGTAAGCTTTAAAATTAACTTTAATGTTTACTAAATCAGGAGGGGAAGAACAACTTCTGTATTAATGTCTAAAATCCGTTTGTCTTTCCCTAAAGTGCTTCTTGGAGATAAATGACCATGCTAGTTAAAACTAAACTACTTCATCACATTTTCCTATTATCACAGAGATGCTCCCTTGTATCTGGAGTGGGCTCCTGGAAATATTCTTGAGCCAAAAAATCTTCCTGACACCAATGAAGAGAGAAGTGACATTGAAGAAAATGGCGTGAGAAGAGTCAACTTGGAGCAGCAGGTTGAAATCGATCCAGATGTAACTGAGGTATGTCCAGTTATGGTAGCTGTGAACGTTTTGAAATCATATGTTTTTTTTCTGTTTGAGTGGATACTAGCTATCAGAACTGAAAGGTAGTTGAGAAAATCTTGATTAGCTTAGGAAACTAAATTGGATATTAGTCTTACCTCGTGGGGCTATATGCGGGTTTAGTACTATCTATATAATTTCTGTTCATTAAATTTATGTATATAGATTTTTTTTTTTTTCTGATCCATTTTGTAGACAAAGAAAGTTGCATATGTATCTTTGAATTGGTATGTTCGTAACATATCCTTTAAATAATGCGTTATATTTCAGTCAAATGTCCTTAATGTTAAGAATCTGAGCTTCAAGACAACTGATGAGGGTTTGAAGAAGCATTTCACTAAACTGGTGAAGCAGGGAAAGATTCTCAGTGTCACGGTAAGTTGTTGTTCATTACTGACATATGGTCTTAACTGTGAGAGTCTGTTTTAATAATCTATTATTTTCCATTCTAAACAGATAATAAAGCATAAAAAGAATGAGAAGTATCTTTCAAGCGGTTATGGTTTTGTAGAATTCGACTCTGTAGAGACAGCCACCAGTGTCTACAGAGATCTACAGGTATATAATAGTTAAGTCTCTTTGCATATGTATATTTTAAAGTTGATTGGACTTGATGGAGTAGAGTGGCACTTTCTTCTTTGGCAGGGGACTGTTCTGGATGGGCATGCTTTGATCTTGAGATTCTGTGAAAACAAGCGGAGTGACAAGGTTGGAAAAGATTCAAACAAGGACAAACCTTGTACAAAGTTACATGTGAAAAATATAGCTTTTGAGGCAACCAAGAGAGAACTAAGACAGCTATTCAGTCCATTTGGACAGGTATGCACTTATCTTTAGGATAGAGTGATGTTATGGGCACAGCTTATTAGTTCTATGTTACAAACCATGAACACATACTGTTATTCTCGTATACTGGTCTTATGTGTGTAAAAATTCTTTTTGTTAGAGAAACTACATGGGTATGAAACATCTGACAACATTCCTGTTGTTTATGCAGATCAAGAGTATGAGGCTTCCAAAGAAGAATATCGGGCAATATGCTGGTTATGCTTTTGTTGAATTTGTGACAAAGCAAGAAGCCTTAAACGCTAAAAAAGCATTAGCCAGCACCCATTTCTACGGACGCCATTTGGTAAGTCTTATGTTGTGCGCTTGTCTCTCCCAAGCCAGATATCCTTTATTTATCCATTCTCTTTGACTGTCCATTTCAGGTGCTCGAGTGGGCTAACGATGACAATAGCATGGAAGCGATCAGGAAGCGTTCTGCTGCTAAGTTTGACGAAGAAAACGATAATGCAAGGAAAAGGAAAAGCTCGAAAGCTGTTGAAGGCAAAAATGAAGTTTGAGAGAATAATAGCTATAGTTTGTATTGACTGACCCATGGTGTTATAAGTCGCTTACTGTGATTCTCCATGGTTGAAATTTTGTTATCTACTGTTATATACAGTACAGATATTTCGTTCAACAGTTTATAAAAAACTTTTCATTGCTATTAATTTTGTCCCTTTATTTTTTACACAAGAAAATATATAATTATACTACTTAATAACTTTCCAATACAAGCAAAAGTAATCAATTCAAATGTAATCCAACAAGATCATACTTTACAATTACTATAGTTTGTTTTAGTGGTCCTCTCGCTACAGAGTTGATATCCCCTCTTTCCCACGATGCATGATAAAAGACACCACACATTTTTTTTTTTGGTCAAAAGAAAGAACACACATATCCCATGATTTGATTATAATAATAAAGACAAAAAATAGGCTAAAACCGGGGAGATAAAATAACATTTGCATGTCCTTAAATCTAGGAGAACACACCATTTAGGTTTTAAACAAACATAATTATGTTAACACAAACATAAAAACACACATAGGTTTCAAACAGACATAGATCTAAGTTAACACAGCCATAAACATAAATCGTTTACACAACCATAAAATGAGATACAGCTGTATATCTCATTCATCATCGTCTTCTTCTTCATCTGTTGTTGTTATGCAATCATAAGCTTCATACATGACACGGTCAATAAGCCTATCACAAGAACTCACCTCAGATCTGATGATGGTGAGAGTACGAAATGCCTCACTAGCTTCGGTGGTAGGAAGAGGGTGCAAAGCACTTAGATAGTCCTCAAGGGCATGATTCTTCAAAAACTTAAGAAGTTTTTTCGCATTGTCTCTATGCTCTGCTCGGAGTCGTCGGCTTTAGGTTGAACCACTGTATCATCAACGGCTAGGCCCTCTTCCATCAGACTTGAGTTTAACGCCAAGATGCATTTGCTGAGGCATCTGATCATAGCCCTCACTTCATCTCTAGTGGTAGTCTACAAAAACCTAAACAAACACACACACATATACAAAATGAACTCTTTCTTAGTCAAATGTACTACTTACAGTTCTTTTGATAAATGGTTTCACATCTCGAATTAGTTTCTTGGCAAAAGCTTCAGTTTCTTCTGTCAAAGTGTCCTTCAATGTTTCTACATCAGGGAGAGGAGGAGGAGATGTTACACTTTCAGCAGAAATGTCAGGAAAATCTGAATCATCAGAGCTCGACATACTGCATTTTGAGTTTGGAACTCTCCAACCCTAATTTTATATATATATACACTGTACACTACTATAACCAATTGCTCTATTCTTTTCATGTGATATGGGCCTTTTTACTTGTTTTTGGGCTTCCATAAAACTTTGCTTGTTCCCTTTTGTTTCATTTATTCTATAACCAACATATCTTCCACACACAAAAAAAAAGACTTTAGAATATTCGACAATGATCGCTAGTAAATAAGACGACAAATCTCTATAGTATTTTTAGAAGGATTTCTTGGCGGGTGGGGCAAAGTCGGTCGGATCTTCTCGGAGCCCCATCGGTTTGTATTTTTTGTTCATGAAAATTTTACTTGTGTTTTCACGCCCGACCCGGACCGCCCGGTCCGACCTTGAACCGTGACTCGAATACTTTTTCGGTTTGGGTTTAGTGCTAAAACCCGACAAGTTCAAAACCATAAAAATCCACAAAAACTCACCATTAACTCGTGACTCGGTGAACCGGTTGAACCGACCAGGGATCGGTTTTACAAAATTCTCTTGATTTTAGAATAAAATATGAGATTTTAGACTTTATTCAATCATTTTTAGAAAAAATTTCAGTTCTTAAACTCATTTGATGAAGACTTCACAATGCCGCCTTAAAAATGAATCGAATGGTGAGTGAAACATGCGATATTAGTTGTGTGAATTCACGATATTTTGTTAGTTTATCTCCTACTGGCTACTAGGTTCAATAAACTTTAGCAACTTTACAATCATCAGACATCAAAACTCAGATGGTTAAACAAAAGACATACAATTTATGCCAAAGTTTTGAAACTATAAAACATGAATCCTTTGGCATTATTTGGCTCAGAGAGGTAGAACAACATTTTCATAGGGAAAGTAGCTAATTACCTAAGCAAACAAGTGGTGAACATATAAATCTTGGGGAAAGTCTTCATCCTCATAAGCCAAGTAGAATCTTCACCGGGAGCATTTTGCAGCAACTAAGTTATTAGCAATCATAAGATTTTTAATTGTTAGTGCAATACGATCTTGATGGAACATTCATAACAAGTCCAAGAATATGAAAGCATTCAGTGAAATCTTTAGTAAGTGGCAAGGTTGATGAATAAACAGATAGACACTAGAGGTCACAAATACATTGTTTCTGAAAAACCCCAAATTTCATCGCCACTAACTAAAGTGTTGTTGTTATAATACAAGAAAGAAAGCAACTTTAATTAACCCATGAAAGAGGAGCACTAGTAGTAGTAGTAGTAAGTAGGAGGATGATGATTCTGATCAAATCTGTAAACGTTGTAATTCTTTGGCTGCTTCTTTGGCAGCTTCTTTGGCTTTGAATTTGGCTCTGTGCTTCCTACAAGCTTTGAGCATCATGTCCCTTAAACGCTCAGGTTGGCCTCTAACGAAATCTTCATTTCTAAATTCCATTTTCCCAGAGTCCGTCTTCTTAACTCTTGTAAAGCCCTACCACCAAAATATAACACAGAATCATAACTCGCACGACGACAGAGTGACATGATTCCAAAACTCGATTCGGAGGATATATAGAAAACTTACGTAATACTTGAGCTCGGAGAGAAACTCTGAGAGTTTGCCGCAATTGAATCTCAAGAGTATCTTACTGCGGATTCGCGCTTCCTCATTACACATGACGAAACCATTGTTGCTTTTGCTCCACGAGATTATTGGATCCGACGAAGGATCTTCCACAAGTTTATAAATTCCGATGTAGAATGTACCCAATCCATTTGGGAAATTTTGACCCATCTCTTAAGAATAACACTTGCAACCTAGAACAGAAGATGGTGAGAGAGATACACCAGTCCCAGATCCCTAACACGAAAGAAATATATCAAGGAACCCCAAACTCTGAAAGGACCTAGTTTCTTGTGAAAAAGGACCTTTTGGGGCCTGGGCTTACATTGAAGATGTGAAAATTGGCGAGCAAGAGACATGTTGTTTAGTTGTGAAAATTAAAAACAAAAACACCAAAACCTTTTCTTTTGTGTAATTCTAGTTATGGTGTTATTTCTCTTTTCTTTTAGTTCATTTTGATTTCGATCATAATTTATATATAAAATTTCAAAGGCTATGATTTGACTGTGAAATTTGTGCATATCCTACTACTAGTACTAGACAATGTCCGTTATAGATTGATTGGTGATCCCTCCTTACATTTCCTGTCCTCCTTCTAGCTATATCATATGACTTTGGAATGCTACTCTTACCTCCTCAGGAAGATCACTTGCCTCAAGGTTTGTAACGCAAAAATGCTCAAAAACGTTTTAGGTTATATATATAGTAGCAACAAGGGACGATCACACACACTCATGTAACTGGGAATCGATAACAGCATCAGTCAAGAAAATACTAGACGAGTAAAAGAGGAAAGTCCAAATACTAAGAGTTGAAAATATTTCTGTTATGACAAATCTTGGGGAAAGTCTCCCCACTTCACCAAAAAAAAAAAAAAATCTTGGGGAAAGTCTTGATCAGGTAGATCTCGCACAACAAAGTAGAATCTTCACCGGCAACTAAGTTATTGGCAATCATAAGATTTTTGATTGTTAGTGCAATAAGATCTTGATGATCATTCATATATAACAAGTCCAAGAATATGAAGCTTTTCAATTAAATCTATAGTAAGTGGCAAGTTCCAAACAACAAGTTCATAACAAATCAAATTTGTAAAACGTTGCAACTTGCAATTCCTTTGCTGCTTCTTTAGCTTTGAATTTGGCCCTGTGGTTCCTACAAGCTTTGAGCATCATGCCCATTAAACGCTCAGGTTGGCCTCTCACAAAATCTTCTTTCTAAGTTCCATTTCCCAAACTCCTTCTTCTTAACTCTTGTAAAGCCCTATAATACATAGCAGCAAGATTCAAAATCATTGCAAAAGAGAGATAATTCCAAAACTCGGAGGATTTGAACAAAAAAAACTTACATAATACTTGAGCTCGGGGAGAAACTCTGAGCGTTTTCCGCAATGGAATCTATTAAGTATACTGCGGATTCGCTCTTCCTCATTACACATGACGAAACCATTGTTGCTTTTGCTCACGGGATTACTGGATCCGATGAAGGATCTTCCACTAGTTTATACATTCCGATGTAGAATGAACCCAATCCATTTGGAAAATTTTGAGCCATGCCTTAAGAACAACACTTGAAACCTAGAACAGAAGATGGTGATACTTGAGAGACACGGATCCCAGATCTGACGCTCTCAGAACCCCAAAGTTCTGAGAATAACCAACCCTAAAACTCTATTTATAATTTTAATATGACTGACTACGTCAAGAAAGACCCTACAATGAATATGTGTCTTCATGGATGAGCTCGTAGCGATGAGCTCAAGTTGTAGAAGAAAACTTATCAATGTCATACACCAGGTCAAAGATCCTGAAATCTGCGGAAGCAGTTCCATTCTATTGGAGGCTATACAAAGAATTCGAAGACTATATAGAGAGAGAGGATGATAACTTTTACACATTCTAATATAAATCAAATCCAATTCGTCGACACTGGTTGATGCATAAACAGTTTATCACAACAAGATAACAAAAACCATTAGGAGTGTAACATGACTATCTCAAGAACTTGAGGTCATTATAACTAACGTAGTATAGAAGTTACTTGCTTCCCAAGCAAAGCCACTAAAGAGAATTGATACAAGAAAGCAACTTAAGAAAAGTTTATTCTAATCAAATCTGTAAACTTTGCATTTCCTTGACTGCTTCGTTTGCTCTCTGTTTCGCCCTACTCTTCCTCCAAGCTTTGTACATCATCGTCTTCAAACGCTCAGGTTGGCCTCTCACAAAATCTTCATTTCCGAATTCCATTTCCCCAGACCTCTTCTTAATTCTTCTGAAGTCCTACCAAATAATTCAACATAAAAGGATTCAAAACTGTACCTGACAACAAATAATGCTCTGACAATTATTATGATATATTTTGCTATGATAGTATATTAGTATTCATGTCTTTTAGTTGAAAAAACTTTTTCTTTAATTTGCAATTGCAACTAATAACGCTCTCTCAACCCTAAACCTAATGAAGATCGAATACTATTTTTCCTAAAGCTTCGTCGTTACCTCAAAGTATTTTCGTTAATTTTTTTTTTATATAATTGGTTTTCTATGTTTGTTTTTCAACCTCTGGAAATATGGGAAATTATTCCCAATATTAACCTTTTCTTTCTCAAAACTCAAAAAATCATGTTACTTGGTAGTTGGTTCATTCAAAGTTTATAGAAATTTACAAACATTTCAATAATCTTAGAGGACTTTGACACTTCACAAAAATCCTCTTCGAGAATGTCAAGAGTGAGTGATAAAGCTTTGCTTTTGTAGGCATGTTTGAGTTTATTTTAGAGTTTCTATAACTTGAAAATATTTGCGTTATGACAAATGGATCCATAGCCCCCTCACGCACTTAGTTACTTAGTTGAGTATTAGATTTATTTACAAAATAGTGGAGATCAAATCTCAAATACGTAAAACAAAGCAAAGAGACGCAAACACAGAAGTCCATAACTTTAAAGTGACCAAAAGATCTCTTTTTAAGAGAAGTGTGTGCCATTACACAATATAACTAAGCACAACAAGATGAGCTCACTGCCCTATCCATGGCCCTGTCTGGCAGAACCATTCCTGTTGGGTTTTCTGTTGGCTGTACTCGCGGTAGCCTTCTTGCTGTACCAGCCAAAAGAATAAGTATGATAGGGTTTAATATACGAGAGACAAAAATTGTGTGAACTGGTTATCAAAGTGTAAGGAAAGCTCACCGATTTCATAGAATATCTCTTTGACATTAGTAGCGGTTTTTGCTGAAGTTTCCATGAAGAAAAGACCGTTTTCCTGAGCATATGTTTGTGCATCCTGCAAAGGATCAAGAGTGTGAGATATCATCAGGAAATACGTGAATCAGTGAGATTCAGAAGCAAAGTTAAAGGGTGCGCACATTGTCTATGTATATAATGTCTACTTCATTAGAGATGCATATCTCTGACACACAACAGAACTGTGTTTTTCTGTCCTTTGCAAGTCACAACTGAACTTTAATGCACAACGTAAATGATTCTAACAGATACTTCAAAAGGATCAGTCTTGAGAAATGCTACTTATCTAAAATCTAGGCTTTTGGCATAAGACAGTAAAATATGGACTTGCGGGATTGCGGGATAAGAAAGGTCATATGAAAACATATATATCATTCTCCAAAGCTGGTTAGAGAAAACTGCACTATACTTCTTAATGAAACATTAACTGTCTATACAACAAGCCTAATTTATGATTTGTTAAGTGTGTGGGGTCGGTTTAGGTGGCTTGGTTTGTCAGGTTAATGTCAATAAGGTAGATTGTAATTTTACAACAAAGAGATATCACCTAATGTTCTGACTCCTGTCAAACGTGACATGTGAAATTTCAAAATACAGCTTAACACGTTCAACATGATGATCAGCTATTACACACACATAGCTCAACTTTATATTTGACAGTAAAATCCTAACCTCATAATGAGAAAAATCAGTCAGGACAGAGAAGGACTTGCTTACCTCTGCTGTCACCTTCCTTGCATCTAATAAATCAGATTTGTTTCCAGCAAGGGCCATGACCATATTAGGGTTACCTATTCACACAAATACATTTATTCAGTAAAACCCACAGACAGAAACTAAAGCTTGACGGTGCCTGCAACTGGAAGTCATAAACTAACAAAGAACTATCAAATCCAGAACTCAGCTATACAATACCTTGTGCCTGCAGTTCCTGAACCCATTTCTTTGCCCTCTCAAACGAAGCCTAAGAAGATAGCAAGAAAATCAAACAAACTTAATTTAATAGAATGCCACTAAATTGCATTTGCATCTACTTAATTTATTATGTACCTGATTCGTAACATCAAAAACAATGATTGCAGCAGCAGCACCTCTGTAGTACATTGGAGCCAAACTATGGTACCGTTCCTGACCCGCTGTATCCCAAATCTCAAACTTCACAGTGGCATCGTTCACAGCTAACGTTTGTGAGAAAAAAGCAGCACCAATGGTTGATTCCTATAACATAAACATATATCAAAGTCAAGAAGCACACACAGAATGTGAAAACAACAACATAAACATCAATAGAAGAGCCATTAACCTGGAATTCAACAAACTGATCTTTGACAAACCGTAACACAAGACTTGATTTTCCAGCACCAACATCTCCAAGCAACACCTGAAAGACTTAACCAAGTACACAGAAACAAATCAAAATAAGCAAAAAAAAAAAACAGAAACCAAATCAACACTGTTTGCAAGCACCGTGTTCAGATAAATCCCTAAAACCCTATTATGGAAAAACCTAAATCAAAATCGAACATAAACCCTAACAACAAAATCTGATCAAAGCTCTCCAATTCAACATCACGTATCAAAATTCTCCAAATTAGAAACAGAATCAAATCCAGAAAACTGAAAATCTAACAAAACGGGTCTGCAAATTCAATCAATTTTACGATCATCGGAGAGAGACAAACCAACCACAAGGGAACTCAAAAGAATCGAGCTAATAAGACTGACCAATTTGGCGTTAATGCTCTTGTTTCCAGCTGCAGCCATGGATTATCGATCTGAAGAGAATCGCAGGTCGATACGATAATCTTCAGCTCAAAACTGAGATTGAAGATCAAAAGACGACGGAGACACAAAAAGGTTAAAAAAAATTAGTGAGCGGAAACGCGTCGTCAACAACAACCAATCTCCTCCTCCTCAATTAATGTTGCTTTCTTTCTAGAACTAACAAAAAATACAAGTAAACAAATATTACACGGCAAGTTAATATGACACGAAAAAACTACGAATATAATCGTTGGCCCAATGTAGATTTAGGCCCAAGTCTTTTTGGGTTAAGTCCTCTATTGATTTCGTACATGGATTTAAGTATTCAGCATGCATAGGGACTGTTGTGGGAATAATGGGAATGAGATTTTGAACATAATTAGTGTATAAGCTAAAAGTTAGAAACAAACCATATCTTTGTTGCTTATAAACTTGTAAGATTCTTCATAAGAGTTTTATATTTACATAAAAAAAAAAACACAACTCTTTCTTCACTGTCTTTTCTCAAGAGTTTTCTTCAATCCCTTCACTATCTTACCAAACCAGATCAAGTTCATGACACTCAATGAAATCGGTACAACAAATACCAGTAGATAACCGAATGTATGCATCTCTATCACCTGCCGAAAAATCCATTGATCATCAATTCATTATCTCTAAACCTAACCAATACAACAGCAAAAAAAAAAAAAAAACAGAGTAATTCCTATTTTTCCTAAAGGCTAGACCGTTTGGTTTAGAGATAATCAAACCGAAATCTTGATTACCTGATCATAATGTGTGTAGACATGGTAAAACATGTAGATGAACAGAAGAATTCTTGCTGTCTGCAAACAAAACATCATTGCTATAAAAAAGGAGATCAAGTTTTCAGACATTTACAACGAAAAACAAAGGTTTTAAGAAACTCACCAACCAAGCAAAGAATATAGCAACTCCATTAACAAGATAAGCTTTAGATCGTTTCAAACCAGCAATGTCAAGGTACCATCTAAGATTGATCTCTGGTGTAGTCACTTCAGAGATTAAAACCATGTATGTGTAAAGCTGAGCCTCTCCAGAGAACAAAGAATACGCTACTGCTGTTCCAGATAAGCAGTGATGTAATATCTGAAACAAAAAACACAAGATTGTCAAGTAATTGAAGACCACATAAGCTTTCATGTGTCTAACTTACATATTCTGATCCTCCTAAAGAAGGGTATAACCAAAAGATCATTCCAAGATCCGCAAGAAAGTAACCAACTGATACCTATGCAAAAAACACATCACAACAAAGTACCATATAAGTTGATCAATGCTCATGAGTAGGACTTGTGAGATAAAATGAAGAAAGATCAAAACTTACTCCTAAACCAAAGGTAGACAGAGGCGAGTTACGAAACACCGTAAGGGTTTCAAGGCTTCTTTGGTCAGAAAACAAATCAGAGAAGAACGCAAAGTATAATGCCATGAATGAGATAAAGATCGCATGGACTGTAGAAATTCCCCTGTCAAGCCAAAGTGATAAGAGACTAGAGCATAACATATAAAGGCTGAAACAAGGAACCTATACATACCTGTTGTTCCATTCAATTCTCTTTATTTTTGTGAGAGCTGAGTATGATTTGACATGAATTGAGCTGAATAACTCCGTAAGATCATATACCTAAGAACATAAGCTACACTGTTTAAAAACAGAATGCAGAAAAAAGTGAAGTTTCTGCAATTGTAAGTGAAGAGAAGCAAAACTTACCAATTTGCAAAGACAGATTCCAACAAGAACAGAAGTATATGGAAGAAATGGATCTGCTAATAAATAGTGTTCAACAAAATACTCTGCTTGATTTTGGTAAGATTTGATCTCCATGACTGTCTCTAGTTCTCAATTTCTTCTTTGGTGAATGGTTTTAACTCTTCTTCTTCTACAGACTAATCACTTCTCTCAAGCTTTATCATCATCATTACTGAAATATAGAAAAGAAAGAGCAAAGTAAGAAACTTCATTTCTGAACAAAAAGTCTTTTCAAGGATTATACAAATGGTTTTGTGAATTACATCAGAAGAAACCACAAAAATCTTCGTTATACCCAAGAAGAAGATACTAAAAGACTCTGTTTTTATCGTTTGATCAGAGAAAATCCAATTTTGTAACAATAAGTTTAAACTTTAAAACGGACAAAAAGTAGAGACAGAAGCAATCAACACGTGAACCGCAAAAGGCTGCAGAAGAAACGCAAAGAAGATGAAGAAGGAGAAGGACGTTACAGAGACGATTATGAGAGAAGAAAAAAAGGGTTCTTTCTTCAGAGACTTCGAGAAATTATCCAAAGTTAAGAGAGTTTTTTACCAAGTAACTTGAAGCGCAAGAGGGTGCAGTAGTAATTAAAAAAACAAAACTACCAAAGTAGTTATCTTAAGAATAATCGAGAGAGAAGACAACTATTGACAAAGATAATTCAGTTTGGGTTTTGTTTTAAGGATATGCTTAATAGTTAATAACATGTAATTAGGGAGGAAACAAAGGAAGCAGAAAATGGTTGTATAAATTATGGATTCTGACCTTGTTAGACGATTTAAATCGAGTGTGCAGGAAAACCTAAGGGAGAATATGTTAATTATGAAATATTATATCTTTTATATTGAAAGCACCAAATCATCTTGTTTTTGGTTGTATCTTATATATAAAAGGGTAAGGTAGGTGGATTTTAGGAGGAGCCAAGGATTTGTTTTTTGTTTTTTCTTGCAGAAATTTGGTAATTTTGGCTTTTATAATTTTGTTACAAATAGTGAATAAAATATTAAAAAAATAAGAGAAAAAAATATTTAAAGATATAGTGAATAAGATTTAACTTCATTGTTATAATCTATATTTAATAATTTACTTATAATTATAATTAAAAATTCACTTAAATAAGACATATTAAGATCTTTGAAAATAATTTATATTGTAATTTACTGTCAAAAGGTTTTGAAAAAAACAACATTTGAAAAATAATCAAAACAAATATAAAATTCATCCGAGTAAGCCACAAGTTTTATATAAAGCTGTTTTACAAAGAAAAATCATTCCTCTCAAACATAACAAATAGTCAAACAAAACATATGCAAGTTAAACAAGAGTCAAGTTATCTTTTTCCATCATGTTGAACTAAAATCTAAATGCACTTAAGATAGTCAGAAATATTTTGAAACTAAAACTAGTGATTAAAAGAATACTTGTTATTATATGTTTGGTAGGCGTTTTAGCTTGAAGATGATGACCTAACATGAATTGAATCTACCATGGACCACTTGAAATTGACCTAATAAAAAAGTTACATATCTATAAAATCAAAAATCAGAAAGACGAACAAACCATTTATGCTCGTGAAGAAAACTCACCGTTTCTTGCTGCCTTTATCTTGCATACATATAGTCAGCTCAAAGAAATCACCACTTGGTTGGGTTTTGAAGTCGTTTTATAGTGATATACTTGAAGAATTTGTAACGCTCGTGATAATAACACGATTTCGTGTGATATGTTTATCACTTTTGACAAGTCTAAACTTGACAAGTCTATTAATTCGGTATCAAAAGAGGAATAATAATATCTCACGTCAAGTCTTTTAAGGCCAAGTGTTGATGATGCACTAATTGGTACCTTTATGATATTTCGGAAACTCTTAGGCACATATTGAAGTATAGAAAAATAAGATTATGGTCGTTTCGGATATATTATAAACGTTTAGGGGCTTCTCTGAAATTTCCACCTTAATTTGAAGCCAGAACAAGGTTTAAGCAAAGTAACTGAGATTTGGCTATGAACCCTAAGAATCTTGGGAAAATGGTTGATTCAAATGCTTAATAAGCCCTAATTTCAGGTAAATTTCTTACTTGAAAGAGTAAGCATTGAGAATTCTTCATAGCTCTCTATTTGATTGTGACTTTCACCTGTTTCTCTTTGTTGTTAGGTTGCGATGTTATTATCCAGAAATCAGAGAAGAGTTCATAAACTGTTGAATATGATTTCAAATCTCAACTACTGTATAACTTTCTCATCTATTCCTCGTCAAAACCCAGTTCAAAGGTTCGACCTTTCTCGTGTTTCAGTTCCATTTCGGAGTTTTCAGATTGAAAGCTGTGTTCGTCAGGATAAATCTAAGTTACAACAACACTCGTCTCACTTACCAACTAGGTTTTTCGTTAATCCGGTATCAAGGGCTAGTAGGAATCAAGCTCAAGAAGCTCTTTTTGATTACTTGCATTATACTAGAAGCTTTACTTTTACTGATGCAGAGCATATAAGTAAGAATTCTCCTTGTTTTATGTCGACTTTGTTGTCTAAGATTGATGATAATCAGAAAGATGTATCCAAGGGATTGACTAAGTTCCTTAGGTACAATCCGATAAACGAGTTTGAACCGTTTTTCGAGAGTTTGGGTTTGTGTCCTTATGAGTTTGAAACGTTTCTTCCACGGAAGCTAATGTTTTTGAGTGATGATGGTATCATGTTTGAGAACTTTCATGCTCTTTGCAACTATGGGATCCCGCGTGGTAAGATTGGCCGTATGTATAAAGAAGCGAGAGAGATTTTTAGATATGAATCTGGGATGTTGGCGATGAAGCTAAGGGGTTATGAGAATTTGGGTCTTAGTAAGGCTACAGTTATTAAGTTAGTTACTAGTTGCCCTTTGCTACTGGTTGGTGGGATTGATGCTGAGTTTTCTTCTGTAGTTGATAAGTTGAAAGGGTTACAAGTAGGATGTGATTGGCTTGGGCGGTACTTGTCTGACCGGAAAACATATAGCTGGCGCAGAATTCTGGAGACAATAGAGTTTCTTGATAAAGTGGGATGTAAAGAGGAGAAGTTGAGTAGTCTTTTGAAAACGTATCCAGCTTTGGTAATCGAAGGCTCCGGAAAGAAATTCTATGTTCTGTTTGGTAGGTTGTTTAAAGCGGGGCTTCAAGTGAATGAGATTTATAGGCTATTTATAGACAATCCAGAGATGTTGTCAGACAAATGCGTGAAAAATATTCAGAAGACGTTGGATTTCTTGATTGCTATTAGAATGGAAACGCAGTTTATCACGAAGATTTTGCTGAGTCATATGGAGCTTATTGGTTCATGCTCTCTGCCAGCACCTAGAACTGCTTGTCTTAGTTTGAATGTTAAACAAGACGAGCTATGTAAGATCTTAAAGAAAGAGCCTTTGAGATTGTTTTGTTTTGTTTCTACAACGAAGAAGAGAAAAAGCAAACCTCTTTCGGAAGACTCGAGGAAATACTTAGAGAAGACAGAGTTTTTGTTGAGGCTAGGGTATGTAGAAAACTCGGATGAGATGGTGAAGGCTCTAAAACAGTTTCGAGGGAGGGGAGATCAGCTACAGGAGAGATTTGATTGCCTTGTGAAAGCCGGTTTAAACTATAATGTGGTTACTGAGATCATCAGGCATGCTCCGATGATACTTAACCTGTCTAAAGATGTCATAGAGAAAAAGATACATTCCTTAACCGAACTTCTTGGCTATCCAATTGAATCATTGGTAAGGTTCCCGGCATATCTGTGTTATGATATGCAGAGGATACATCACAGATTCTCAATGTATTTATGGTTGAGGGAAAGAGATGCAGCAAAGCCAATGCTGTCACCAAGCACTATTCTCACTTGCGGTGATGCCCGGTTTGTGAAGTATTTTGTCAATGTCCACCCTGAAGGTCCAGCCATTTGGGAAAGTATAAACCAATCATCTACCTGAAGTTAAGGTTATTGGCACTATTTCTTGAATTTAGTACAACTGAGACAGTGAAGGGTTTTTGATATCAATGCCACCTAATGAATCAAAAGGAAGAGTTTGGAGAATTCCGGAACAGAGAGATCCATTAGTGTTAGCCGATGCTTGTGAAAGAGCAAATGAAGTATGTGCTGAGTTACAGATTTGATGCAGATCTAAAATGTTGCGTGAATTCATTGGAAATATTCTTTAGATAGTACTGAGAAGATCTGCAAATTGTTTGTTGGAATATTCCTCCTTAGCCGTCCTACAACATCTGTCCTGCAACATCTGTCCTGTAAACAAACAGATGGACACGCATAACATTCGAAGGAGACAGTACTGATGATTTGTCCAGAGTCTGTTACAGGTTACTGAAAGATCTCTCATGTGATTCATATACTCTTTAGTAATAGTTAGCTTGTGTTATGTAATTGACTGCTTCAGTTCAGGTCTAAAGGAAAGCAAATATTTTTGTAACAATTGAAGACATAAATCCAAGTAGTAGAATTTTCTGACCAAATAAGCAAGCAATATGTTCTAAATGATTTGGATTCAGAGCATCATATTTTTCCTTTACACATTTTAAAAATCAAAATCCCTTGTAATACAAATTGAACCTAAAGCCAAAATGGGATCTTCAATCTTTTCAAAGGAACTATCTCTATTCTCTAGTTCCTGTTTTGCTATCAGAAGCAGGCTTAGATTTTGGTATTGAGATTAATTCAACACGAGGATCTTTCCCCTGAGAAAGTGCCTGTTTAGTAATTCTCTTGCAAGAAGCTTGAAAATCTTTTAACTAGCTTAACATTTTTCTTGTGCTTCTCGTTCTGCTCAATCGTTGCTTCGATTTCACTTCCATATATTACAATTTTCTGACTAAAGAAAGAAGCAAAGCAAAAAGGAAAGGTTTTGCTTTATACATTTCAAAAATCCATCTCCTTTAATACAAAATCAAACCTAAACCATGTAATAAACCTGAATACCAAAATGGGATCTCCACTGTTTTCTAAACCAAAACCTATAAAATAGCTAATTTCTTCCAAGGAACTATCTCTAGTAGCATTACTTATCTGGGACAAGATCATGTTGGATTCTCTAAGGCTTCTCTAAGAGAAGAAGCTGGTGATGAAGAAGAAAGACAAGACCGCGCGACTTTGTCTTTGCTATATGCTTTTTTAACGTCGTTCTTCAGCTCGTTATATCTCATCCTCTTCTGTCTTCTCTCTTTCACAGTGCCTTTCTCGGGATACGACATATCAGGGATTTCTTCGTCCATATACTGATCCATGTACTTATCCAGAACCTCATAACAAGATGGGAAGTATCTCCGACCTGTCTCAACTGCGTTGTTGAACGGTTTCGAATCAGTCAATCTTGTGGTCAGAGAATAAAACTTGAAAGTACATTTCCTTAAGCTTTTACCTGTTTTCATGAGGGCTTTCATACGTGTAAGCATTCTTTTCGTTTGCACATAAGGCGTTTCATTTAAATCGACTTTACCCAAGTTTTCAGTTGTATCATTTGATGGAGGTGGAGTTAGAAGACCTGTGCACTCGCTTGTCCCTTCAACATTAGCAACGTCCATAGCCACATTGGCTTCTGCTGGGAAGAACAACTGAGCAAGTCCCACTGCAATGACACATACAAGAATTCAATAAAGAGACATCAACCTTAAGCTATGAGAAATATATATATCGACTAGGTCAATACCTCGCTTTTCTAAGTATAACAACCTCATTTGGAGATCCTCGGGCATCGAATGGGAACAAGTGGGTGTATCCCCACTAACCAATGGATTCCTTCTAATTTCCCTTTCCAAGATATCGATGCATAAGCGGTATTTACTAGGTTCTTTCCTTGAGGTTTTGGTATGATAATCTTTCGGCCTAGTGAGTCTCCTACATATATTTACCGCACTGCGTCCATCAAACGTGAAATCTGAAGCATTAGCTCCTTTTTGAATAAGTGGTATGATAATTGTTGGCTCTCTACGCATAGCAGCAATATGAAGAACCGTATACCCCCTGGAATTTCTGAAATTAACATCAGCCATATCTAGATCAAGAACCTGTGTCACAACTTTCGGATCACTGTATGCCACTGCATAATGTAGACCATTGGCTTGGTCTAGAGTTATATCTGACTCAGTCAAAAGAAGCTTCACGAGTTCTACATCATCTGAATCCAATGCCTTGAGTACTTTCCCTGTTCTCTCTATCGATTTATCCTCCACCTCGGGTATGTTCACCGACTTAACTCGAAGCTGTTTGATTTTTTCCAATACTTCTAAAGGAAGCTCCTTTTCGATACAGAATCTGTCTAAGTCTGATCTCGCCACTCTCTCAATGCATTGATCAAGAAGCTGTGTCAAATCACAATGAAACGCAACTAAGAGGATAGGAAGAACATTCTCTACTAGTGACTTCTCAACATAGTTACGAAGCTTCCGCTGCAGACACAACAACACACAACATTACAGCCTTGACCAATCAAGAACAGATTATTTACCAGCAAAATCACAAAGAAACTTTATCTCAAACCTGAAATGACGAAACAAGATCCGGGATTTGGAACACAAATGAAGCATACATCAACTCAACAGCAAAATCAATGGCCGGTTTACAAGAATCATGAGCACAAACTGAATCAACACAAGTTGAAACCTCGATAGGAAAAGGCTTTAACCTCCCAGTGTAGATATAGCTCAAGAAATGCAGAAATGCCTCACGTCCCACATTTCCATATGGTAATAAATCTTTCATTTGATACTTAGGTTTCTTCTCACTACTATCTTTATCTTTCTTAAACAGATCAAGAAAAAACTTGCTCCTAGCAGCTAAAACACATCTATGAACACTCACAGGGTTAGCTTCTTCTTCAATGATGATCTCTGCGTCAGTGTAATCGCAATCTGGATTAGTGAGAAGCTGCTCCAAGTTAGAGCTGAGCTCTTCAAGATTAGCAGCTGAGTGATAAGTAGTAACAACAGGAGAAGGGTTTGATAAGTGAGAAGATGTGAAACTTATAGATGAAGATGGCTCTATTGCAGTTGCAGCCATTTTGTTCCCCAGAAGTATCACTCAAAGACTCTGTTTTTGATCTTCAAATCCCCAAGGATACAAAAACCCTAAATCTAAATCCAATGACAAGGATCAAATTTTGAGAAGTGATTGGATCAAAAACAATACAGAGAAGATCATAGATATGAAATTAATCAAGCCCTGAAGAAAAGATCCAAACTTTATGAAAGAACATTCTAATGAATCAATGTGAAGAACAAAGTCAATTCGAGAAATGCTTCAAAAAGTCAACGAAAATGGCGGATGAGAAAAAAAAACTAAATGAAACTTAAATCATAAGAGAAAGAACTGAATAGATGGGTAGTCTTCAAAATCATTGCACAAATGAAAAAGATTTCAAGAAGAAGAAGACAATCTCAGAACAGATGGGAGAAAAAAATCAGAGGTTTATCTAAAAGCTAAAGGTGAGAAATAAGAAGACTGACCAAATAGTAAAGTCTTTGGAGAATAGTAAAGAAAGAGCCAATTCCTAATCCAATCTCCTAAATTTTGTGACGACGATTCAAAAACCGTAAGCAATGTCGTCAGCAATTGAAGACGACTTGAGTTGTGGTGAAGTGGGTCTATGACGTCTTAAATAACGTCAGCTTTGAGAAATATACACAAAATGCTAAGTAGATTGATGATAAGTGGACCCTTTCTAATAAGGTCATAACTTATAAAATGGGTTATGTTATGTCTACACAAAAACTCAAGATAATGCAAGAGTAGATTGATGATAAGTGGACCCTTTTTAATGGGTTCTGTATTTTATTTGAAGAGCATGAATAATTGAATTTATCAAACTTTTTCTTTACTTGGTAGTTGGTATATATATGATGATGCTAACCAAGTTCATTTTGATTAGTTCTTCAACCAAATTTTGGTAGATTAAATATCATAACATAACACTGAATATAAAAGAGTGTTAATCTTTCTTGCAGGATTTGTAGAATGGAGATGAGCAAACTCTTCTTCTTATAATTGCAAATAGTTTCATCACAATTCGTTTGTTTGAGTTCATCAAGAATCTAAAACCCTCCCAACAATTACTTTCGAGAGTGAGATACTCTCGTTTGGCCTCTCTGAACCAAACCAAGCCGGATCCTCAAGGCTATTAAATTACAATTCTACTACTTTCACTGGCTATTATACTCTTCATAGTAATCATCACTTATAACAGACACAAACCTCTCAAGCCAAGGAAGCTGATGAAGATCTTTCATTGCGGCTTCAACATATGATGACTCTGTACATGGAGGCGGCGGTGACTGATAAGTAGTATGGTGATCACTGAGACTAAACCCTCCACCTGCTAAGAACCTTTGGATCAGAGCAAGCTGAGATCTTTCTTGCTCTGAGTACGCGTCCATTACAGTTGGAATTGAGTTAAATGTGTCCCAAGGCCATTGCTCAACTTCTTGAATTGTGTTTTCCTCTACTGCGTTTTCTTGTTCTTCTTCATCATCGTCCCAAAAAGCACACGTGCAAGTCTGTTGCCCTTCTCTGTACTCTGCTCCACACGAGTAGCAAAACTCATGCCCGCATCTGCGGAAAACACAGAGAGTTTTGACATTTATATGCGTAAGAATCGCAAAAGAAACACTTGCTCTAGAATACTAGATTTAAACGTAGGCGAGAAAAAAAAAACCTTAGAATCATATGGTTATTACGATACCGTGATTCTGCAGTTAAAGGGTCAAGACTAACTATATTTTATTGGAAGTCAAAAACCTAACTTTGGTGGTTCAAATATGTATAGATACGGAAAACAATGTGTAGCCATAGATATATATGTGTGTCTTACCGGCAAGTCATGTGGTTGCAGCCTTGAGCAAGCTCGATCATTATACGGCATTGCTGACACCGCCTCCACCTCTTATACCTTGCCAAGCGATGCAATGTAATATCATCTGGGTATCTTTCATCAACTGGAAGAATCTGAAACTCTTCACAGCTCATAGAAGCATGCCAAGGAACACCACAGTCCACACACACAAACCTCTCACAGACTGGACACTCCACACAGCAGCTATTCTCTGACTGAGTAGACGAGCTTGAGCTAGCCCTTCCTGATGATAGACATTCTTGCGGGTCTAACAGAAAAGAGCAATTGGGATATGGGCAGTAAATCTTCCCATTGTTTTTACTACACACATTTGCTTCCTCGAATGATTTGAAAGTAGTGACGGGAAGGAACGATTTGCATTCCGCTGCTGAGAGATAATGCTTGCATTGCACTTGAGGACACCTGATGGGAACCTCTGAAGTCTTTACTTTCCCTTCAACGTACGTTTTCATGCAGTGCGAACAGAATTTGTGAGTGCATTTCAATGATAGCATCATCTCAGACTGACGGTCTTCACAGCAGATCGAGCAGTTCTCGATCGGTTTATCCCCATCAAGATTAGAAGACACGATTCCTACCGCTACTTGAGCCAAGCTTAGAGCTTCATCAAGATCACAGAAAGGAGCAAGCTTTAGAACAAACCCATTAAGGTTACTTGTTTTCTCCAATACCCTTTCTCTCAGAGCTACTAAAAGAGGGATCTCGAGCTGCTCCTCACGAGTTATCTGCAAAGTCAATTCATATAAAACGTGAGCTCAAACCTACAAAGAGATACAAAACCATATGAAAGCAAGTCTCTTCAACAAGCTAAAGAAGAGAGACTTTACCTGATTATAGAGCAACTCGGAGTCGGTTACAGCAACCACAGAGCTGAGATTGTTCTGTAAAGCTACTTCAAGACCATCCATAAGAGCTAAATAGTTAGCTACAGACTCTTCGACATAAAAATCCAACTTCTTCTGAACCTGAATCAACTCCAAATCTCCTGACCTCTCCAACACAACACCAATTCCCGAATAACCAGAACCCAAATCTCCTCTTTCGAATATCGAGACTCCTTTAAAGACCATCTTAACAGAGAACTCATCATCAAGATCATCTTTTTTCTCCTCCTCTACAACTTTAGCTATATCATCACTACCCTTTAACCAAAGTTCTTCATCACCACAACAACTTCTAAACTCTTCCTCATCTCCTAAGTGATTCAATGGAAGCTCCTCACATTCACAAGAATCCTCTTGATTTTCCATGTCTGGAAACAAACCTATCTAAACTACAAAAAGGTACAAACTTTCTTAACTTAGCAACACACCAATGAAACCCATATCGGATCTGCAAATTTCATGAAACAAAACCGAATAAAAATGAGATAAAGCTAATTCTTTTAGATATCATCTAATCTCAATTATACCATATACTGAGAGAGAGAGGAAAGGGAACAAAAAAAATGAACTTTGCATTACAGATCAACAAAACAGCTAAGCTTGATGAAGTTACATAAACAGATCAGCATAAATCAGAGACCAAATCATTTGAAAGTACACAGAAGATAACAAAAGAAGCAGCTCGATTTGTTGACCCACTAAACACCAACCAGACCCTCAATTATTACATATTTCAAGGAAGAAAAAAATTCTAATTTATTTAAGTAGCAGAAATCACCAGAGATTTTGTAATAAAACGAGATCGGTTGAAATTAAAGTATCATTAAGCAAGAACAGAAATCCAGAAGCTTTCTTACCAGTGGAAGGAGATTTACACTTGGAAACTAAAATTAAGAAGAAAACTCTAAGCTATAATAACATCTTCAAAATCTCTGTTTTTTTCCAGGAAAAAAAAGAAAATAAACGCATTGTTTTGGATGTTTCTACTGAGTTTTTGTGGAGAGAAGAAGAAGAAGAAGAAGAATCATCGGTTCTTCTGGTTTTGCTCTCTCTTCGAATGGCGTAAGAGAAAAGTTTTACTTTTTTTTGTTTTGTTTCTTTATTCTCTCTTTTTTTATTTATTAATTTATTTTATTTTTCTGAGTTTTTGGCTTCACTTTGCTGTCATTCTCGTACTGTACAATGTTTTATATTTTCCCACAATGAAATAATTATTTTCACATTACTAATCATCAAGTATTTAATTTAAAATATATAGTTTAAATAATTGAAACTGTAATAATGGAATTGGATTAGAACCTGAGCATGAAGAATTATAGCTTAAGAAACCAAAGTTAGCACATGGACTTTGTCTCCTCTCATTGAGAAAAAAAGCTGTAACTTCATTAAAAAAAAATCTTTCTCTGACTTTTAACATCCAATAGTTATATTCCCTTTGAATAAAGTTAGCAAAAAGAAGTACAAAAATGAAATTTTTAATAATTGTATTTCTGCAATAGAAGACACTCGAGGACAGTTTATGGCAGCAGGAAGTTTGAAAATGGAGACAGCAATCATTAGCTTAATTGTTTATAATCTTAATTCAAATGGGAAATGTGAACATGGACTTATCTTTTATTGCAGTGTTTGTGGCATCTGAAGAAACAGTAATTAACAGAGGAAATAAACAGAACAAATGCGATTACTAATGAATTAACCAAATAAATGGAGCAAACACAGAACAAACAATTGAACATCATTTCTAATTTGAATAACACTTCTCATTTGAATCTTGTACATCATTTCTAATTTTAATTTGTAATATATGGGCCTACTGAGACATATCAATGTGGCCCAATATCAATAGATGGCCTACTCAGATTTTTCCTTTGAACACAACTAATTAGTAATTCCTAATTTGCTAATAATGAAAACATAAACAAATTTTGAAGTAGGAAATAACGATATATTACCAATGGATATGACAAAGAAAACGACAAATTTTGTAGTTTTTTAACAGTTTGTAAATTGTAACATATTCAATTCAGCGATGTCGGTAGTTCAATTTTAATTCAACATTAAACCAATTTAGCAATACATTTTGACAGTAAAATAATACGACATTTCATGTATCGTTTGGCATGATCCACACCTTCCAGGCTTCTCTTCGATTAAACAAAACTATAGGATAATATAAAATACAATTTAAAACCTTTTTCTATCTGATAATGTACATACACAATCAATAAAATCAGGATTCCGATTCTCTAGTGTAATCTTTTTTCTATTGATTTAGTCATAACTTGACTTTCCAAATCAGCAGCACCGAGAACAAGCCGGCAAATCTTCTATATAAGACAACCAAAGACAAAACAATTTATCTCATCAAAAATTCAAACATCATATATTATAAAACAATCTCAATACTAATGGCTACTACCAAGCTCGTCTACATTCTCCTCATCCTATTCACCTTCACCGTATCTCCGGCGATCTCAACGGCCCCGGAACATTGTGATAGCGGCTTTGATAACCCGTGCATCAACAAAGCTAAGGCTTTACCACTCAAAATCGTAGCCATTGTTGCCATACTTACAACAAGCTTGATAGGCGTGACCTCTCCTCTTTTCAGCCGTTACATTTCGTTCCTCCGTCCCGATGGCAATGGTTTCATGATCGTCAAATGTTTTTCTTCTGGAATCATCCTTGGAACCGGTTTCATGCACGTCTTGCCTGACTCTTTCGAGATGTTGTCATCGAAATGTCTTAGTGATAATCCGTGGCATAAGTTCCCTTTTGCGGGTTTTGTCGCTATGATGTCCGGTCTAGTCACTCTAGCCATTGACTCCATTACCACCAGCCTTTATACCGGTAAGAACTCAGTCGGACCAGTGCCTGATGAAGAGTATGGCATTGATCAAGAGAAAGCGATTCACATGGTAGGCCACAATCATAGTCACGGTCATGGTGTAGTGCTAGCAACTAAAGATGATGGACAGCTTTTGCGCTACCAAGTCATTGCCATGGTTAGTACATATGAAAATACTACAAAACGGTCTTGAGTTCAAATCATAAATTAATATGTATAACCATACTCAAGCTATTTTTGAATACCATGAATAGGTATTGGAGGTTGGCATTTTATTTCATTCTGTGGTCATTGGACTATCTCTAGGAGCAACTAATGATTCATGTACCATTAAAGGACTCATCATAGCTCTTTGCTTCCATCACTTGTTCGAAGGCATAGGTCTTGGTGGCTGCATCCTCCAGGTACGAATATACATTCATACTATATAGTTTATGTCTCTTATATCAATTAGAAATTTACGTTCATATGTATATAATTTATGTTAACAGGCAGATTTTACAAATGTGAAGAAGTTCTTGATGGCATTCTTTTTCACTGGAACAACACCTTGTGGTATCTTTCTTGGAATCGCATTGTCGAGTATCTATAGAGATAACAGTCCAACCGCGTTGATTACGATTGGACTGTTAAATGCTTGCTCGGCCGGAATGCTCATCTACATGGCCCTCGTCGACCTTCTAGCTACCGAGTTCATGGGGTCAATGCTCCAAGGTAGCATCAAACTTCAGATCAAGTGCTTCACGGCGGCTTTGCTTGGCTGCGCCGTAATGTCGGTCGTCGCCGTGTGGGCTTAAACACTCTTTCAACATAATCAATAAATTATTTGATTTATTATTCAAGGCGACAAATACTTTCGCCTTTGTATATTTGAGTTTTTGTTTTTAAGTTTGATTCATTTATTAGTTTGTATAGTGCATGTAAGCGTTTGAAAGAAATTTCTTTTTATGACATTGTAAATTTATTTTTATGAATGCGATGTTTACTTTCTTCTTTGGAATGACATGTATTTAATTATTGGAGTTTGTTGATTGTCAATGTTAGTTAGAAAAAATTAGGTCCGAAATACTAGTGACACGGAAATTAAAGCTATATGAATTAATACTATCAATTATATTTAAAATTACTCTCTTCAAGAAAATGTACATACAGTCTCTTGTTTTAATAAAGAAAAATTTCTTACTTTGGTTAGATTTAAATTACACAATATTTCATGACAACTATTTAACCATAAAAACTCGATAATGTACTATATCTAACACATAATTTGTAGGTGTGAATGGCTTAAGCTAAAAAGCTTATAAATTCTATGTATTTCATTCCATTTCATGGTTTTTTGGTTGAAAACTTTAAGTACAATAACAGACTTACTAACTAATTTGTAAATTTCCACACATGTTTTGATTCCATACACCTGGAATCATATCAAATACTTGTAAATTCTGAACCTATTGAAACAAGTTGAACCATTTCTTTCTAAAGATTAAATGCATTATCTTGAAGTATAAGTTCTTAGAACATACTATTAAATAACTTTGAATAGTCTTCAATTTTACTAATGCCTTAATCAAGTTTTGAAATTATCTTTTTCAAATCATACACACTTCATCCTGACAATTGTAAATGTTTATAGTTTTTAGAATAATTTTTACTATTTTTTTTAATTTGTGTCAATATCTGATTTGGTTTGATTCTAGACTTCGTTTGTTTTCTCAAATTGTGCAAGTAAAAAACACGAATATATCTATTTTTTATTTTATGTTCAGAAAAAAAAAATATATATATATATATATATTCGTGTTTTTTACTTGCGCAATTTGAGAAAACAAACGAAGTCTACAAT
>Ga0041059_1000371_pt1 | contig 32921 bp, 33 predicted proteins | sample AraColnosormetaG_FD_56232 | JGI IMG/M metagenome (GOLD analysis project Ga0041059, IMG submission 56232) | Arabidopsis roots microbial communities from North Carolina, USA - Col MF nosort | ecosystem: Host-associated > Plants > Roots > Unclassified | place: USA: North Carolina | collected...
AACTTTTTTTTTTTTTTTTTGGTAATGAGAGCTTTTTTTTTGTCGGCAACATGAAATACGGGAGTTTGGATTCAGATCGTGACACATAAACAATATCCGTACATAGTGCTGATTGGAGGTGAAAGTTTTTTTTTAATAAAATTTTAAACCATAAGATATTAAAAATTTATTGGATAAAGATGATTTGAAAACTAAAAAGGGTTAAAGCATAGTATATTGATTTGCTTATAAACTGCATAACATAACATAAGGCCCACTTTAACCAAAACATAAGGCCCATAAGATATGGGCTTTTGATTAAACATAGTGGTGGATATACTCAAAAGTCCATTTCTATATATCAGGCACAGACATCAGCTCATCACACTAAATAGTGATACACACTTTTGGTTAGTAGTTCGTAACTAGCATCAATTAAGCTTCACTACAGGCCTATCACCTTTTTTTTTTTCGGGAGGCCTATCACCTATGCATTCATTATACACCGGTTAATGTATAGAAATTAAATTATTGTTTCCAGTACATCAATTATCCATAAATCTAGTGGCTATTTTTAGAATATAGGTTGTTGAATAAATAACGTAGGAGTAATTTTAAGACAAACAATAAAAATACAAAAAGAAAACTTGAGTTTGGTGGTGTTTTTTAAAAAAAGAATTGGTTTTGATTTGTACACCAAGTTATTTTTGTATAGTCCTTTAGTATATTCTTAGTGACTAAGAAATAGATACAAATGCACATCAAGTATATGCTTTATATTCCAATTCATTAGAAAAAGATTTGGCTGCTTTACAGTGAATAAACTTTTTCAATGTTTTTTCTTTTCCCATGCACGTTGATGGTGTAGATTAACAAACACTTTTTTTTTTCCCATCAACAAAACTAGTAAAACTACATGTGCCAAAATGCCTGTTTCTGCTTATCTTATTAACTTTCACTTTAATTAAGTATGTAATTTGTTTGTTTCGGAGAAAAAAGCTTACTTAATTAAAAAGCTAAGCTTTCCAACTTTAATCTTTCTGACATTTAAGACCAATTATGCAAACTAATTAACACTTCCCTCTATTGATTGATTTAATATAATAAATAATAAATCTCAACTTTCTTCTATATGAATATGACAATGATTTCAAGGATTTAATCACATCATGTACTAATAAAAATTTGGACCTACTACTTACAAGTTACAATTAGGAATCCAAATTACATTTCTTCCAAAATCGAGGTTTATTATTATTTTATTTTGTTTGTATGTGAATTAATTAACCCAATTAGACTAATAAAAAAAGCCGGTCAATATTTATATTTCTTCCAAATATACTATATCACCTATTTATAAATTACTAAAAGAGCTCTATGACGTAACTTTAAATAGCAAAAGGCTACAGTAAAGTGAAAATAAATTGTTTCACATATCCAACGATGAAAAAAAATGACAAAAAAATAATCATGGTTTTTTTAAAACAAAAATTCGCCGCAAATTCTATTACTGTAAATCAAGAATTTTATCATCTATCTAACTCCTAAATTTTTTTAAAAAGAATATTTTCTAAAAGTTTTCTCTAGTTATTAAAATACATATTGTTATTGTTACTGAGAAATAAATAAATCCATATAATAAATTAACCTATAGTTTTCCCTCTCAAAAAAGAACGGCCAACTAAATAAAAGAAAGCAAAAAGCCAAAAAGAGGAAATCGCACCCATTCATCATTCTCTCTTCAAAAAATTCCGCCATGGAAACTAACCTCACTAAGCAATTTCCTCTTTATATAACTCCTTCCTTCTCCACTCCTCTCTTCCCTCCTTCCGATGCTTCCCTCCAAAACCCCACCGACGACCTAATCCCTAGAACACGAATCAGCTTAATTCGTCTGATTCTGATTGATTTTCTCCCAAAACATGTCTCACGAAATCGTCCCCGTTGATCCCATTGATGTTCCTAGCACGAGTTACTCACGGCCAATTCTGGGTCCTCGTGAAGATTCGCCGGAACGTGCTACCGAGTTCACGAGATCCCTAACTTTTCGGGAACATGTGTCGTCGGAGCCTTTTGATAGCGAGAGGCTTCCAGCGACATTAGCTTCCGAGATTCAGAGGTTTCTTCGTATTGCTAACTTGGTTGAGTCTGAGGAACCTCGAATTGCTTATCTATGTGAGTTCACTCTCTCCTCTTCCCTAATTTTGTAGGTCAATATTTCACTGAGTTTTTCTTCGAAATTCAAGCTTTCTTGTTGAAGAATCATACTTGAGTACCAATGTTGAAATTCTGTCGCTGCAGGCCGATTTCATGCTTTCGAGATAGCCCACCACATGGATAGAAACTCTACCGGAAGAGGTGTACGGCAGTTCAAAACTTCTCTTCTTCAAAGGCTTGAACTGGCAAGTCATCAAACAGATGAGTAGAAAGTTTTTGAATAAGTCATGAAATTTCTAAAAAATCATCACTTTACTTTTGCAGGATGAAGAGTTCACTGTGAGAAGAAGAAAGGAGAAGAGTGATGTTCGGGAACTCAAACGTGTTTATCATGCTTACAAGGAATATATTATCAGACATGGTGCAGCTTTCAATTTGGATAACAGGTATCTAATGACTGTAGCTAGTTGAAGTTCAATTTCAGCGAGCTAACACTAACCTTTGGAATTTTTATCTTGATAGTCAGCGAGAGAAGTTGATTAACGCACGCAGAATTGCTTCTGTTTTGTATGAAGTTCTCAAGACAGTCACAAGTGGCGCTGGCCCGCAGGTTCTTGTCTAATCTTTTTGTTTCTCTCCACCAGAATCTATATAACTTTGCATTGATTTCAATTTTGCATGTCTAACTTGAAATATTTTTGTTCCTGGTAGGCCATTGCGGATAGAGAAAGTATTCGAGCAAAATCTGAATTTTATGTGCCGTATAACATTCTTCCTCTCGATAAAGGAGGGGTACACCAAGCAATTATGCATCTGCCTGAGGTATAAAGATACATGGCCTCATTGGGAAACAGAATTGTTGCCACTTGCTTATTATGATTTTCCATTGTAGTATAGTTATGTAACTCAGCATATTGAAATTTTAATGGTGAAATGTTCCTTTATGTCCTAAAATACAGATTAAAGCTGCTGTTGCAATTGTACGTAACACTCGCGGGTTGCCTCCTCCAGAGGAATTTCAGAGACACCAGCCTTTTCTGGATTTATTTGAATTTCTGCAGTATGCCTTTGGGTTCCAGGTACTTGTCAGGAACTTGCTATCGGTATTGTAAAGACTGTAATTACACATGGTGACCAGACTTTCAATTTTTTTTGCTGCTAGAATGGAAATGTTGCCAATCAGAGAGAGCATCTGATTCTACTACTCAGTAACACCATTATACGGCAACCACAGAAGCAGTCTTCAGCTCCAAAGGTGTTGTATTATTTCGACTCTTTATTAATTGATTAAGTTCTCCATCTTTGAAACTGACATTATCTTAATTTTTTGTAACCAGTCTGGTGATGAGGCAGTAGATGCATTGATGAAGAAGTTTTTTAAGAACTACACGAACTGGTGCAAATTTCTTGGGAGAAAAAATAACATTAGGTAATTTTTCATCTTTTCACTTTCGATGTTTTTCATCTCTTTAGCCCATTTATTTCTAACTGTTCCGTCTCACGATCTACCTGCAGGTTGCCCTATGTGAAACAGGAAGCCCTACAATATAAAACATTGTATATAGGACTCTACCTTCTCATATGGGGAGAGGCGTCGAACTTGAGGTTCATGCCAGAGTGCCTGTGTTATATTTTCCACCACGTAAGTGGAAAATTCTGTTTCTATGTTATTAATACATCTTCTTAGAAAGTTCATCAGTCAGTCTGATCAATATTCACAATGTTGATGTTGATGGTAATTCAGATGGCATATGAATTGCATGGAGTTTTAACCGGTGCAGTTAGTATGATAACTGGGGAGAAGGTTGCTCCAGCATATGGTGGAGGACACGAATCTTTCCTTGCGGATGTAGTTACTCCCATATACATGGTTGTCCAAAAGGTGAATTTCTGTTTGAGGAAGTGCTTGAATTAACTTTAAAGTGAGTAGTCAATTGTATAGTATATGCCTGCAGGAAGCTGAGAAGAATAAGAATGGAACTGCTGATCATTCTATGTGGAGAAACTACGATGATCTGAACGAGTTCTTCTGGTCAGAATATTCACCATATTACATCTCTTTGCTACCATATCTGTGTTTAAAAGCCGTGAACATCACTAATCAGTTTTTTACGTCTTCCACAGGTCTCTTGAATGCTTCGAAATAGGTTGGCCAATGCGTCCCGAGCACGATTTTTTCTGTGTAGAATCATCAGAAACCAGTAAACCAGGGAGATGGCGAGGAATGCTTAGATTTCGCAAGCAGACAAAGAAAACGGATGAAGAAATAGAGGATGACGAAGAACTTGGGGTACATGTTTTTGTAACTCATGGATCTCTTCCCCTGATTATGCATTTGCATATACACACTAAGTAACCTAAAGAATAATGGAAGCTTTATTCATCAGTAGCCTGTTCATTTGTGTCATAGCAGTATGGTGTTCCTAGCTTGTTCAAGAGACTACGGAGCATATTATCGCTTAATATCTAAGTAAGCACACTATTAAAATTGGTCAATTGGCGTGTGAACGGCTTCCAAAGTCAGAATTCAGAAAGAACAATAAATGGGGTCGTCAGTAGGACTAACATTCTTAGGTTCAGCAAATTGCATTGCTTTTGAATTCATAACAAATTCTCTTGTATGTTTCAAAACGCTACATAGTTATATATCTCATGTGATCTTCTCGTCACTGCAGGTTCTCAGTGAGGAACAACCTAAACCAACCTCAAGATGGCTGGGGAAGACAAATTTTGTAGAGACTCGTTCCTTTTGGCAGATATTCCGGAGCTTTGACAGAATGTGGAGTTTCTTTGTTTTGTCCCTACAGGTTCTTCTTCTGCTTTTTCATCATTCAAATTACATTCCCAGTAGATTTGCAAATGATGAATTTCCTATTTCTCTTTCAGGCATTGATAATTATGGCTTGTCATGATGTGGGATCTCCACTCCAAGTGTTTAATGCTAATATATTCGAAGACGTCATGAGCATTTTCATTACCTCAGCAATTCTAAAGCTTATAAAAGGTTATCAGCCATTTCTTCAAAATTAAACGTAAGATACAATACTTACTGCTAACATTTTATGGGGATTGTTGCAGGTATTCTTGACATAATCTTCAAGTGGAAAGCAAGAAACACAATGCCGATCAATGAAAAGAAGAAGCGGTTGGTGAAGTTGGGCTTTGCTGCGATGTGGACTATTATTCTACCAGTGCTGTATTCTCATTCAAGAAGGAAATACATTTGTTATTTCACAAATTACAAAACCTGGCTTGGTGAATGGTGTTTTTCTCCATACATGGTGGCAGTCACGATATACCTGACAGGAAGTGCAATTGAGTTGGTCTTGTTTTTCGTTCCTGCCATCAGCAAATACATTGAGACCTCCAATCATGGCATCTTTAAAACTTTGTCTTGGTGGGGACAGGTACTTAAATCTCAGAAACTCCACATTTTTGAGCAAATTTCTCACGGTTGAGCATGAAAGCACATTAATGTTTCGAACAATGTTTTCAGTTAGTCTGTTTTACTTTTGGTGCATTTCAAACTCACTTTACAAGTTACCATCCGATTACTTTCTAAGCTGCTAGCCGATTTGTTTGCAGCCTAGGTTATATGTTGGGCGAGGAATGCAAGAAACTCAGGTGTCACAATTCAAGTATGCCCCGAGCCAAATTTCCTCTATATTTGTTTAGTTAGTCTAGTCATTTCTATTTTTCTGTGGTTTTTATTTTTATTTCTGTTCAGATACACTTTCTTCTGGATTCTGGTTCTCCTGACCAAGTTTGCTTTCAGCTATGCATTTGAGGTAACGAACTGATGTATTTTCCAGATAGGTGCTACTGATACCTGATGTTGTATGTGTTGAGTTCAAACAGTTTCTTACATTTTCATGATCTGGAAATTCAGATAAAGCCTCTAATAGAACCTACACGACTGATAATGAAAGTTGGTGTGCGGAATTATGAATGGCATGAAATTTTCCCAGAAGGTTTACTCTTATACTTTATTTTTTCTCTTCTGTTGTAAATTATGTATTGCAGCACACTAAAGAACTTTTTGTTTTCTCCTTTTATAGTGAAGAGTAATGCTGCTGCAATTGTTGCAGTATGGGCGCCAATAATGGTGGTGAGTTCTCAGTAGGTGAATTTCCATCCCCATGCATACCTTCAATTCTGAGACAAATGCTAAACTTTCAGGTCTATTTCATGGATACACAAATATGGTATTCAGTTTACTGTACGATCTTTGGTGGACTGTATGGTGTTCTGCACCACCTTGGTGAGGTAAGCACATGTTTCTGCTATGCGTGAGTTGTCATTTTTTGCATTTTCCTGCCAGGTGTGCTGTTTCCAGAGTTAACATGTTCCTCTATTTCTTTTCAGATTCGAACTTTAGGCATGTTGAGAGGCCGGTTTCATACTTTACCTTCAGCTTTCAATGCATCCCTTATTCCACACTCAACAAAAGATGAGAAAAGGAGAAAACAAAGAGGTTTTTTCCCCTTCAATTTAGGCAGGGTAAGAGATTGTGTGAATCGACCATGTGTATATGCCCAAAGACTAAACTATACATCTTTTAATGAGCTGGACTATATATGAGTTTCATAAAAAAGTCGTGTACTTTGCTTTGCAGGGGTCTGATGGCCAGAAAAATAGTATGGCCAAGTTTGTCTTGGTCTGGAACCAAGTCATTAACAGTTTCAGAACAGAAGATCTGATAAGTAACAAGTAAATTGCTCCCTTCTGTATTGCTTGCATGTAAAGTTCTGAGTCAGAAACTTCTGACATATAAACATAGCTAATAAGTGTATATTTTTATCTTCAGGGAATTAGATTTGATGACGATGCCGCTGTCATCGGAGGTATTATCAGGAATCATCCGTTGGCCCATTTTCCTCCTTGCAAATAAGGTACATTTTAAAATATTTTCTACACAATTGTTTTGGTGGAACTTCGGTTTGTTGGTAAATATAGCTGCCCCATCTTACTAGTTTTCAACAGCTCTGAGCATTGCAAAAGATTTTGTCGGGAAGGATGAGGTTCTCTATCGAAGGATTCGGAAAGACGAGTACATGTACTACGCAGTAAAAGAGTGCTATGAATCTTTGAAGTACATTCTTCAGATTCTTGTTGTTGGTGATCTTGAGAAAAAGTAATGCCTTCTAGTAGCCTCCTCTAGTTACAACTTTTGCTTTTTTTCTGCTGGCTGCGGTATTTAATTTATATATTTGATATTGGCTCAGGATTATATCTGGTATAATAAACGAGATAGAGGAAAGCATCAGACAGTCAAGTTTGCTTGAAGAATTTAAGATGGCTGAGCTCCCAGCGTTGCATGACAAATGTATTGAGCTGGTTCAACTCCTGGTAATTATCTTGTGGCGTTGTGTCAGCTGTTTTCTTATAAATGTAGTAGTTCCAATGGGTATTTTTAATACGTAAGTTCTTCTGTACATTCCAGGTTGAGGGAAGTGCCGAGCAACTCCAGGTTGAGAAAAGCGAAGAACTGCATGGTAAACTTGTAAAGGCTCTTCAGGATATCTTTGAGCTAGTAACAAATGATATGATGGTACATGGTGACAGGTTAGTGAATTTCGAAGTTATGAAACCCCTGTTGCTTTTAGTTCTCTTTCTGTGAAGGATTGAACAGGCTAAACTTCCTTAATAATTCTTCGAATGTTTAGAATTCTGGATTTGCTCCAGTCTCGGGAGGGGTCAGGAGAAGACACAGGTATTTTTATGAGGGTTATAGAACCACAGTTGTTTGAATCCTACGGAGAATGGAGATGCATTCATTTTCCGCTGCCAGATAGTGCTTCATTGAGTGAACAGGTACCATATGAGCGTGCTGCAATGTGTTCTTAAATGATCCAACCCTGCGAAAATGCTGCACTGTGCTGATATTTCTATGTTGGTTTTGTCAGATCCAGCGTTTTCTGTTATTGTTAACTGTCAAAGATAGTGCAATGGACATACCAGAGAACTTAGATGCTCGGCGGCGCCTATCTTTCTTTGCTACTTCGCTTTTCATGGATATGCCCGATGCTCCGAAAGTACGCAATATGATGTCATTCAGGTCTGCCTTCACGACTTTACCTTAAAAAGATATACAAATTATTACTTTAGTCTCTAGGAAACTAGAAAAGGAGTACATGCTTGGATCATCAATTGATGACTAACACTTTGGTTGCAGTGTTTTGACACCGCATTATCAGGAGGATATTAACTATTCAACGAACGAACTACATTCCACCAAGTCTAGTGTGTCAATCATCTTTTATATGCAGAAGATTTTTCCAGGTAAGTCACAATACGTGTTCATTTTGATTTGTGACTGTCTTCTCTGTTTGTGTTTCAAGGTTCTAATTTTTGAATTGTTAGATGAGTGGAAAAACTTTCTTGAGCGAATGGGATGTGATAATTTAGACGCCTTAAAGAAAGAGGGTAAAGAAGAAGAGCTTCGAAACTGGGCATCATTTCGTGGACAAACATTGAGTAGAACAGGTGAGACGAATAAGTGTATGTGAAAATTGTCTAATTGACCCTTATCACACTTTGATAGCGAACTAACAAAATTTTGTTTTGTTTTCATGGTTAATACAGTTCGTGGTATGATGTATTGCCGAGAAGCTCTGAAATTGCAAGCCTTCCTTGACATGGCAGATGACGAGGGTTTGTCAGCTTGATTCTAGCCTATGATCTTTGCAATTTCTTTGGTTGATTCCAATATACTCCTGTTTCTCCTCTAGATATTCTTGAAGGATACAAGGACGTGGAACGAAGTAACAGACCTTTAGCCGCACAACTTGATGCATTGGCAGATATGAAATTCACGTATGTTGTTTCTTGCCAAATGTTTGGAGCCCAAAAATCATCTGGGGATCCTCACGCGCAGGATATACTTGACCTGATGATAAAGTAAGCTTTTAAAATTGTACATGATCTCAGTTAGATTTAGTAGCCAAAGTTGTACATGCTTCCCTAAAGCACTGTTACATGACTGTTGCACTTAGGTATCCATCTCTCCGTGTTGCATACGTTGAGGAGAGGGAAGAAATCGTGTTGGATGTTCCAAAGAAGGTTTACTACTCTATATTGGTAAAAGCTGTTAACGGTTTCGATCAGGTATCAATAACTTTCCTACAATGCTTGATAATTTGATGTACAAGTTGAACTGTAAAATCATAGTAACAGTCGATGACCAAACTTGATTTTGATAATCTAGGAAATTTACCGTGTCAAACTTCCTGGACCACCTAACATTGGAGAGGGAAAGCCTGAGAATCAAAATCACGCCATAGTTTTCACTCGAGGTGAAGCACTTCAGACGATCGACATGAACCAAGTAAGTTTTCTGCCTCTTGGATTTACAATATAATTAATGAACCGCCTTTGTGTCTTCTAAACTTCTGACATAAATGATAGGATCACTACCTGGAAGAGGCTTTCAAAATGAGAAATCTCCTTCAAGAATTTCTTCGAAACCGTGGAAGAAGACCTCCAACAATTCTTGGTTTAAGGGAACACATATTCACCGGAAGGTTTGTTCCACACATGCATACATGCATATAAATACCATTCTCCCCGTAACAACCAGAACATGGTATATCTCATAAACATGGAATTTACTGAGTTTCTGATATTGCAGTGTTTCTTCTCTAGCATGGTTCATGTCATATCAAGAAACCAGTTTTGTCACAATCGGTCAAAGGCTTCTTGCTAATCCTCTCAGGCAATAACCCTTAAGTCCTAAACCCACAAAATCACAGTTTCCACTTGCTGCGGCTACAAAAACCTAACTTTTTTTTTCACTGATTTATAGAGTCCGGTTTCACTATGGGCATCCAGATGTCTTCGACAGAATATTTCACATAACAAGGGGTGGCATCAGTAAATCATCGAGAACTATTAACTTAAGCGAGGACGTTTTCGCAGGTATGAAATCACATATTAAAGAGTTGTCTCAGCGATTTCATAAGATTTACTTGTAATTACATTCTTCTTTGTATTATGTAGGTTATAATACTACCTTACGACGTGGATGCATAACCTACAATGAGTACCTCCAAGTTGGAAAAGGTCGTGATGTTGGCCTCAATCAAATCTCAAAGTTTGAGGCCAAGGTGGCTAACGGAAACAGTGAACAGACTATTAGCCGTGACATATACCGTTTAGGACAACGTTTTGATTTCTTCAGAATGTTGTCTTGTTATTTCACAACCATTGGATTCTACTTCAGTAGCTTGGTAACGTTCATAAAACTTTAGCTGAATAATTGTTTCAGTTGTAGATGAGCTCTAATTTCTTTTGACGTGTGTACAGATTTCCGTGATCGGGATTTATATTTATCTCTATGGTCAACTCTACCTCGTACTCAGTGGGTTGCAGAAGACGCTTATTCTTGAGGCCAAGGTGAAAAACATAAAATCATTGGAAACAGCCCTTGCCTCTCAATCATTTATCCAGCTAGGTCTCTTGACCGGTCTACCAATGGTGATGGAGATTGGGTTGGAGAAAGGATTTCTTATAGCCTTTCAAGATTTCATACTCATGCAGCTACAGCTTGCTGCATTCTTCTTCACTTTCTCTCTAGGAACTAAAACGCATTACTTTGGCAGAACAATTCTCCATGGAGGTGCCAAATACAGACCCACAGGGCGTAAAGTAGTGGTGTTCCATGCCAACTTCAGTGAAAATTACAGATTATATTCTCGAAGCCATTTCATCAAAGGTTTTGAGCTCATGATTCTTCTGGTCGTCTACGAGTTGTTCAAGCATACATCTCAAAGCAACATGGCTTACTCATTCATCACTTTCTCAGTGTGGTTCATGTCTTTTACTTGGTTATGCGCCCCGTTTCTCTTCAACCCTTCAGGCTTTACCTGGGAAATAATAGTCGGTGACTGGAGAGACTGGAACAGGTGGATCAAAGAGCAAGGTGGAATAGGGATTCAGCAAGACAAGAGCTGGCAATCTTGGTGGAACGACGAGCAAGCCCATCTACGTGGCTCTGGTGTTGGAGCTCGCTGTTTGGAGATAATTTTGTCCCTCAGGTTCTTTGTGTATCAGTATGGTTTGGTATATCACCTTGACATTACCCAAAGCAACACAAATATCATAGTCTACGCGCTTTCTTGGGTCGTGATTCTCGCCACATTCTTCACAGTCAAGGTAAAATCTCTCTTTCTCTTGCTGTGAATAATAAGAAGATGCATAAAAACAGAACCAAACTCAAGCTAAACAATATTTTCTGTTTTCTCTCGCAGGCAGTAGACCTAGGAAGACAACTCTTCAGCACAAGAAAGCATCTCGTGTTTCGGTTCTTCAAAGTCTTCGTCTTCGTGAGCATACTTACAATCATAATCACTCTAGCAAACATCTGTCACCTCTCTGTCAAGGACCTTCTAGTCTCTTGCTTAGCTTTCTTGCCCACTGGTTGGGGTCTGATTCTGGTACCACAAATGAATCTACCTCTCACTGTTTCTAAAAAGAATATCACATTTACTTTCTTATGACATCCCTTAAATCGTTGTTGCAGATTGCACAAGCGGTTAGGCCAAAGATAGAAGGAACGAGCTTATGGGAGTTCACACAGGTTCTTGCTCGAGCTTATGATTATGGAATGGGCGTTGTTCTGTTTGCACCAATGGCTATCTTAGCATGGCTTCCTATTATTTCTGCGTTTCAGACTCGTTTTCTATTCAACGAAGCTTTTAACAGAAGACTTCAAATTCAACCTATTCTTGCAGGGAAGAAGAAGAATCGATGAACATATTCCTCTTTTCTTTCTTCCACTCTTCTGCTTTTGTACATGTTGTAACTATTTCACTTATTATTTGCTCTGTACAAAAATCCGGTTCATACCAAATATATCACTGTTGTTCAACATAGTGAATTAGGAGTCTTGTACATTAAAACCGCTCCGAACCAAAGTGGAATCCTAATTGCTGCTACAACTTGGAAGCGAATCAAAATGTTCGGTACATTTGTCTTGTAAACCGGAACTAAACCACAATTTAATCAAACAAACTTTCTGAACCGAAATATCTGAATACTTTAACCACTTGGTTTAATTTCTTCTTGGACCGTTTTGGTTTCAAAATCATATTTATACAGTTACTAGTTCAAGAGTTTGTGTAGCAAAAACAAACAATGATTCTTCGGAGGCTTGTTCTGTCTGCAACATCGAATTCAAATCCCAGAAGAAGCCAATCACTTTCATCTTCTGGTGTTCGTATTCTCTCATCATCATCTTCAGATAGATATACGTCGTCCTCGCAACGATATTCCGGTGACGATAGACTCGCCAGGCTAAGGCACAAGGACTGGTTAGCCCCAAACGAAGTTTTGAAAATCTTCGACAATGTCAAAGATCCGAGCTTCCTGCTGCCAGCTTACCAGCATTACTCTAAACGGAAAGACTATCAACCAACGGAATCTCTCTACGCCCTTATGATCAACAAGTTTGGCCAAGCTAAAATGTACGATGAAATCGAAGAAGTAATGAGAACTATAAAGCTTGAGAAAAGATGTCGTTTCTCAGAGGAGTTTTTCTACAATTTGATGAGGATTTACGGGAACTTAGCCGGAAGAATCAACCGAGCGATCGAGATATTGTTCGGTATGCCGGATTTTGGATGCTGGCCAAGTTCTAAGAGTTTCAATTTCATACTGAATTTACTTGTTTCCGCGAAGTTGTTCGATGAGATTCATAAGATCTTTGTGAGTGCTCCTAAGCTAGGTGTTGAGATCGATGCTTGTTGCTTGAATATACTCATCAAAGGACTCTGTGAGAGTGGGAATTTAGAAGCTGCACTCCAACTGCTCGACGAATTTCCTCAACAAAAATCACGGCCTAATGTGATGACGTTTTCTCCTTTGATTCGTGGTTTCTGTAATAAGGGAAAGTTCGAAGAAGCTTTTAAATTGTTGGAGAGGATGGAGAAGGAACGAATCGAACCAGATACTATCACGTTTAACATTTTGATTTCAGGGCTTAGGAAGAAAGGTAGAGTTGAAGAAGGGATTGATCTTTTAGAGAGAATGAAGGTAAAGGGGTGTGAACCAAATCCTGGGACTTATCAGGAGGTGTTGTATGGTCTCTTGGATAAAAAGAGGAACTTGGAAGCTAAAGAGATGATGAGTCAGATGATTTCATGGGGTATGAGACCCAGTTTTCTGTCTTACAAGAAGATGGTTTTGGGGCTTTGTGAAACGAAGTCGGTTGTGGAAATGGACTGGGTTTTGAGGCAAATGGTGAATCATGGTTTTGTTCCAAAGACATTGATGTGGTGGAAAGTTGTTCAGTGTGTTGTTTCAAAGAACAATGATGACTCTCAAGCAAATTTGGATCGTATTACTGCTTGCTAGGAAACTCCTGGTTAAGGTTTTTATACATTCTGCTGTATTGTTTAAAAGATAGAACATGCTGAGCACTGAAGCTGTCTGATCTTCAAGTAGAAGAAAACAGAAGAAGCAAACAGATTCTCGAAAGTAAGACGAAGACTCAAAACTAAAAAGCTGTACAAGAGTCCTTTGGAGTACATCTACAACTAACAAAATCAAATTTTTCATCCTCAAGCTTCTGATTATTTACCTATGATTCCTTTTCGATTCTTGGGGGTGGTGACTTTCTCGGCTCCAGCAAAAGAGTTCCTGGCATCACTATATGTAGTTTCCAAGTTTGCTAAATTTTTCTTTGTTTCCTTGTTTTTCGAATCGTCTTTGGAGTTCGCGGATGTATTTACATTATCATCTTCACCTGCCTTGACAGTCTTTCCTTCAAGTTTTGCTCTTCTTAGTGTCCCCAGGTCCTGCACATTGCTAAATGCAGATTTGTCATCAGAAGTTTCACTTAGACATTCAGAGTCTTGCTCTGACACAGTTGAACACTCGTCATCTCTTGATTTCCTTGATCCTTTATGCGAAAAAGCATGCTTAAGGTGTCTTGCAGACTTTTCAGCATGTTTTAGAATGCTTTTTGCAACATCCTTCATGTGTCTCTTGTGCTGACTGTCTTCAGAATCAAAGCTCTCACCTTTTGGACTTCTTCCTGTGAGAGGCCCCGATAGCCTGTCTTCAACGATGAACTTAACTCCAACATCCTTTTGATTTAACGCCTTCAAATTAATCCGAGGAGACCTGATATCCTCTTCAATGCTCCCTGTATGATGACATTCTTCCTTTTTTCCATTCTTATGGAACACTAAACCGATTTTCTTCAGCCCCCAACCAACAGACTTCATCTCGCTCTTCCCTTCCTGATTTTTATCAGTGCTGCTGCTTTCATTGTTGGGCGACGTAGATGCAGTGGAACGGACACTGCCAGCGCACTGTATTTTGTTATCAAGGCATCGACTCTTGCCTTTTCTTGGTTCCCAAATCTGTGAGACTTCAGTTCCTGGTTGATGTACCCAAATCCCAGTCTCTTCTTGTCCTTCGATGTTTATTGGTTCCATATTATCAGGAACCCTTGGAGACTTGTCAGATACCACTGATGAGAAGGAACCTTTATTTGTAACGTCGGAAGCAAAAGAAGCCCACATGTCTTCCTTACATATTGTCACTCCTTCAAACGGATCATCGTTCAACTGTAAAAGAATGCATATTGCATAAGAGTTGATCATGAAACTCTTACGTTAAAGAAAACTAAACAGAAGAAACTCAATCTACCTTTGCCTCGTCCTCAAGTACGGTTATAGCAAGGTGCAATCTCCCCATTTTAATGTTCTGAAGAGGCAACCACATATCATTTCTTTGGCCGCCTCGAAACTCTGCAATGTTCACTGAACAGTCGCCAAGACTGTCATCGCTAAATCGGTCTTTGTCTTGAACTTCAATGTTAAGAATATTTGCGGAGTCCCATGTGCAGATTGGTATCTTGAACTCTTCTTGCCATTTGGGAGCCAAGGTTTTCCATAGTATCTTGGTTTTGAATCTGTAAGCGCCAAGCTGCCCTTTCACGTAAGGATCAGCTAAACCTGAAGCATCCAAAACCAAGAAGTTCATAAAACGTAGTTCAAACTACTAAAGCGGAGGAAAATAACTCCCTGTGATTTCCAGACTAACCGTTTAGATCTGATGGTTTAACATCACATGCTTCAACGACTTCAACAAGAGCGTGTGCTACTGGTTCTTTCTCATCAACAAAGAACCAATTATCTGGAACAAACACAGACAAAGAAGGTACTCATATGGACTGATTGGATGAAGGTTTAAGAAGTTTGAGGAACCAATAAAAAGAAGTACAAGATAGAAGTCATGGATTGTGAGCATCTCCTGCAATAGTTACCTCCTGACTCTGGGCTAACAAATTTCTCCATATCAACTACCAGCATATTTGGCTGCAAAATTAGACACAAGCTTCATGTAGCTAGAGTAATTGTAATGCAGTGTTTGCTTAACTACAGAGGGGATTAATCCAGAGCATCCGAAGAGAAAGGCGACAAACAACAAGAATCTTACCTCAACAAGAGTCTGCTCAAATGCAACAGACAAAAGTTTGTCCTGATTGAGAAAGAAAGATATTGGTTGGAGTGTTAGAAGAGGAAAAACTCAAAAAATCCAGAGAAAGCTCATCAGGCGTCAGTACTTACTAGCCATCCTGCAATCCCTGGAAGCACAGCAACATCAAGTCCATGAGTGGTAATTGGTTTAACAGTCATTTGGAAATAAGGTGGCTCTGCAAAACACACTCGTAAACGCCCGAGAAAAGGCCATCGACGAAGGAACTTCACTCCAATCAACACCTTCAATAGTTAAAGATACCGATATGAAGTAAGATACTTCATTGAAGGAAGCGTGTAAGTGAAGCTGCAGAAAAGAAAATGCACTACCTTTCCTTCAACATGCATTCCTGTCAAATGCAACTTTGTCCACATTCCAAACCCAAGTCTTTTTCTTAACTTCACAGCGAGTATTGCGCTCATATCATCTGCTGTGAGGAAATTCATTCCAAGTTCCAGTACCTGTACACACTCCAATATAAGTTATACTTTCTCTATAGAACTTAGAGCTTATAGAACTGAAATTGTGCAACTATACCAAGTGATCATCACCCGTAGATTGCCGTAGAACCCTAATATCTGTCAACAAAGGAGGGTTTCTTCCCAAATAAAGGTGTTGTATCACAACTTTTTTCTGCACAAATTATCATTCCATCAATACTAAGTCGGTTTTTCGACTGTAAACTGAGCTACAGTTAGTGGCCTAGCTAGTACTACTACAAAGGGCTAACTAGACACAAAACGAAACTGGAAAGACTCAAAATTTGAAAGAGTTACCGCAGTCCAAGGTCTATACTTGTCCAAGAACCAAGGTATGATCGGACGAAGAATCTTCTGAGAAGCAATCTGTTCCATACAAATAGGCCATATCCTCTCCACGGCATGATTCAACCACCGCACCGATTCAGAATCAGATAGAACCTACAAAGTTGTATTTAAAAAATAAAAATAAAAAAAGATTACCATTTCATGCAAACAAAGGTAAAGTCAGTATCTTCCAATACAAGATTGAGAAGAACCCTAGAACTTGAACAAATGTATACACAAAGCAACTTAAAGTCTTAAACAACAAAGTAGAAAATTACACGTCTCTGGTTAGCTTGCTTCCTCTCTTCAAACTGCAATTTCTTCCTCAATCTCATCACATAGCGTTCATGAACCTAAAAGAAACCCACCAAAACAATATTTTTCACCAAATCCAATAAAAATTGAAGCTTTAACATCTAAAAGAAACATTTCTCCAGAGAAGGAACAACACACCAGGTAAAGATAAACGAGAGAGAGGACATAGAAAACCGCGTGTGATCGATTCAAGTAAGATAGAACCCAAAGTAACAGTAACACAATCACCACATGATGGATTACCGAACACTCCATTATTATTATACTTCCTTTGGTTACAAAACCCAGAAGTGAACAACAAACTAGTCCAAAGATTCTTGCTTTTTTTTCTTAAATCCAAAGGATCAAACAACAATCTCATGAAACAAAACCATCCGAAACGAGTCGCACTTCATGTGTGTTGGTTAGGAAAGGACAAAGAAACAAGTAATAAGATGATTTCAGTTTTTGTTTGTTCTCGTGGATTTTGATTAGTTAGTTCAGAGAAAAAGACACAGAGACAGAACCAAAGAAAAAAAAAACATTTCGATCTAAATTTACTCTGTTTTCTTCCGCGAAGCCAAAGAAAAACGCTGTCGTTTTTTGAAAAGCGAAACGCGTCAACCGCCTGAAAGAGTGCAAACGTGTCAGACACGTGTGAGGAGACAAGGATAAAGGTCCCACTCCAATGTCATTGTTCAATTAATCGTGAATTAGACGATCCTATCCGTTCATTTTTAAAAGCATTGATCTGATGGACGGCTTACAATTTGACTTGTTTCATATAATCTCATCTCCATAGAATATCTACTTTTATTAGATAACAATAGCTATCTATTCTACATTTTATATTAAAAATAATGAAATAATTCCACTAAATGGTCAACAAATAATTTAATATTAAATGTTATTCTAATCTATTGTTATGTAGAAGAACAAGTGGGATATTTTTCTATATTCATCTCTCTCTTTATCTCTTTTATTATATAATCAAATATTTTTTTGAACTTGCATAATCAAATATTATGCATCTCTTATTTGAACCCAAAATAAAAATGAAAATATGCAAATTAGAGGTGCATGTCACTTGTTTTAATAGAGAAGAAAATTGTCTTTTTTAAAAGTGAAAAATTGAACTAAAAAGAGTATAATTTATAAGGTGAATAATAGTGGAAGGTGCAGTGTCAATTGAGAAAGCCATTGCGACTGTGACATAAACATTAAAGCCAATATGATTAAACGATATATAGTTAGAGAATATAGATACAAGAAAGAAATTGAACAAAAAATTTCATTTCCGTCGGTGTTTGTTTTTATATTTAGGAAAAAAAAAGAGAAGCGAATGTTTCCCCTGGGATTACGCAAATATCAAAGATTATTATAGGAAAATCTGGTTGAGGAAAGCTGACTAACCACCACATAAAAAGCCACGTGGCACATGCACTTCCCCTAGAAATACGAAACTTTAATAAGAAGCATCCAGCAAAACCGAAATCTTGGTTCACCACCGTCTCCAGATCAAAGAAAACAGAGAAACATCTGTTTTTTTGTTTAGTTTGATCTGTTGAGAGATGACGAGCGGTGGCGACGATAAAAACAGATCTGTGGTGACAGATCATCAACATCAACAACAGCCTCCTCCTCCGTTTCAAGGCGTCTCTAACTATCCACCGCAGCAGCAGCCTCCCGCCACCGGTTATCCTCAGCCTGCTCAGCCCTACGCCCAAGGTTTCTTTCTTTCCTCATCTCTCATTATATGGACAACATCATCAAAGCTGTCGTTTTGTTTTGTTTTGTGTTTTGTTTGGTATAGAAGCTTCATTTTATTCTTGATCCATTATATCGAAGATCCTTTTTGATCAACTTTTTACCTCATCTAAGATGCTAAGATTCGCATTGGATTAAAATTTGATTATTTGAAAATTCGAGTGATCCAGTAATTAGAGAGAAATTGTATATTGCCTCTTCTATGATATAAATCAAGATGCTAGATTCACTTGAGAATAATGACATGAAGAAATGAATCTTTTTTATAAAAAAAAAAATCAGGTTTTTGAAATAGATAATGCAAATAGAAGGTTCTCTTTTGGCGTTTACGTCTTACAATTTGACAAATGATTTTTTTGCTTAGTATTTTGAACATTGTGGATTCATTTGGAAACAAACATCAGAATCTCTTATCTCATCTGCCAAAATTTCTAGCTAAACTGTAGTTTCTCAAAAGGATTGTATCATTATTGCAACGTACACACACCACTTGGCTGTTCTAAAGCTCGTTTTGGTTATCTCTAGTTTTCATCAACTATAGTCTTTGGTCGCAGGTTATGTTGTTAATGGAGTAAGACCAACAGAACACGGTCGTTGTTGCGGTATCGGCATTGGCTGGGTATTGTAAGTGATCTTTATCATTTATTTTTACCTAACTTCTCTTCTCATTACATTCTTGATAATTTTTGAGAGTTTTTTTTGGTTTGATGTGTCTTGAAGATTCATCCTTGGTTTCTTCTTCGCTTTGCCCTGGTACATCGGTTTCTTCCTTCTATTATTCTCTAGGAACCCGCGTGAGAGACCAGGATATATAGCTTGCGCAGTTGGGGTAAGTCCACTACTCTATATATCTCTCTCACTCAACAAGAACCATTTCTCTTTTCTTTATCACAAATATAAATCAATTCTGACTAACCCTTCCTTTTCGCAGGCTGTTTTTGCTACCATTATCGTCATCTTTGGAACCGTAAGAGGATCAGGGGTGTGGTCATGAAGGTGAAGATGTCAACAATCTGAATCCGTTGAGATTTTGTTTCAGAAGAAGATCGATCCATAATGTTTGTTTACATAATGTGTATTGTCTCTAGATTACAAAACAGTACTGTATATGTTTCTTTGAAAAGTTCTTCTTCTGAAAACATACTAGTGTTTGCATTTTCAAAGAATTTTTTTTATATAAAAAATTTGCATTTGTTTAGATGATACGAATTCAAATGAATCTGATTATAAGCTCATTTAGTAAATGTGTTTGACCTGAACCACTGACTCATAAAAACACTTGAGCTCATTTGACCGGCGACAGTAAAAAAGTAAATTTAATTTACCCGATTTACCCGCTGCAAATATTTTTGTAACGCCAATGTAATGAGAAGAATAATTAAAGGCCCAAGTAGGAAAAAGAAAAGCCCACAGAGACGGCCCCTAGGGTTTGTCCTTTAGAGAAACCTCTTTTATAGTTTTCTCATGAGCGCCACCGTTTAGCTCTTTTCTCTCTGTTTTGCTCTTGGCTGATTCGTTGGAGCTTGATCTCTCCGTGGAAATGGGTGGTTTCCGGGTAAGTTACTTCTTTAGTCTGTGTATAGGATACGTGATTCTGGGTATTTGGACTTCTGAAGATTTGATTTGGAGAATCATCAACTGTGCTCGGTCGGGGATAGTGTATTATAAGGATAAATAGGTTCTGATTCGCTTAGAAAGTATGAAACTTTTTCTATGTGCATCCGTTAAATTAATATGAATTTGAAGTGTTTATTTCCGGATTTGGTTTGTTCTGTATGAATCTCTAGGATGATTGTTTTAGTGCTTAATGTCTTCTAAAATGATCATTGTGAATCATTTTAAGCTTCATTAGCTATCCTTAGGCCCAGAGATCGGTGTTGTCTTGTGACTCACTGAGAGAGTTGATATGATGTAAGGATTAGGGTCTGGTGCTGTTTAAGGTTTTACCAAAGCTGATATTTTTGTTGGTTTGTGATTAATTGATTCAATGTACATTGCAGTTTCACCAGTATCAGGTGGTTGGGAGAGCCCTCCCGACAGAGAACGATGAGCACCCTAAGATCTACAGGATGAAGCTTTGGGGTAGAAATGAAGTATGCGCCAAGTCCAAGTTCTGGTGAGCCATTCGATTTGATACCAGTTTGTTAATGTAAACTCCATTTTGTCTTGTTTATTTCCTGATCTAAAATGGATTTGCTCGTTGTATCTAGGTACTTCATGAGGAAACTGAAGAAGGTGAAGAAAAGCAACGGACAGATGCTTGCCATCAATGAGGTATGGATTGCATTTTACTTAGATATCTTAGATATGCTGAAAGATGGCTACTTGTATCTGATCTTGTTGTTCTACTTTATTATAGATTTTCGAGAAGAACCCAACGACCATCAAGAACTACGGGATCTGGTTGCGTTATCAGAGCCGAACTGGGTACCACAACATGTACAAGGAGTACCGTGACACAACACTCAATGGTGGAGTGGAGCAGATGTACACTGAGATGGCTTCTCGTCATAGAGTGAGGTTCCCTTGCATTCAGATCATCAAGACTGCGACTGTCCCTGCAAAGCTTTGCAAGAGAGAGATCACCAAGCAGTTCCATAACTCGAAGATCAAGTTCCCTCTTGTTTTCAGGAAGGTCAGACCACCAAGCAGGAAGCTTAAGACTACATACAAGGCATCAAAACCTAACCTTTTCATGTAGAAGCAACCGACATGATTCTCATCAGAATAGGCTTCTTGTTCCTAGTCTGAACAAAACACTGGAGTTATCTTCTTTTGAACATTTTTCAACTTTTTTTTTGTTCTAGATATGATACAATATTAAGGTGACTCATCTCCAATTTTCGTCAGTTTCCAAAGTTTTGCTGCTTTAGTGTAATGTTGCAGAAAGTTCAAAACTGTACTATCTCCCACTATCATAAACCAATCTGCTTTGTATGCCAACGACCACTAAACTAGCAACACTTCATTCTCATTCTTGTATGAAACTATTCTCGCAATTCCATAAATGTCTTCATCTGCAGTCTGGTTTATGCTACATGTCCCCGGAGCTCTCGGCGTCTGACACACACTTCACCCAAAAAGGATTGAGAGCAGTTCAATTCATCATGCTCAGTGGATCACTTTTCATGATTTATCGATTAAAAAAATTGCAAGTAGACGAGAACAGATGGAAAACTCTTACACGCAAGTACACAGAAAAAGCCCCTTTTCCGGCAAAGGATTTGGAGTGTAACTTGTATAATCAAAACTCCAGTGACAGCCAAAAAGTCTCAATCTTTATAAAGACCCACAAAAACTTGCGGACTCCAGAGTGAGTGTGAGAATCGGAGATGTCTTTTTCAGTAGTAGCAGCTTTACCGGTGCTTGTAGCAGTAGTGGTACTGTGGACATGGCGGATCGTGAAGTGGGTCTGGATAAAACCAAAGATGCTTGAGAGTTCTTTGAAAAGACAGGGTCTTACCGGAACTCCTTACACTCCTCTCGTCGGAGATATAAAGAGGAATGTTGATATGATGATGGAAGCGAGATCTAAACCCATCAATGTAACGGATGATATCACCCCACGTCTCCTTCCTCTTGCCTTAAAGATGCTCAATTCTCACGGTATAGTGTCTTTTCTTTCTTTGTTTCAGCAGAGTTGGGAAGTGAATTGTGTAGAATTTAGTTTGACTTGAGATCTCTGTTAGGTTGAATTGTTGGTGCTTGATTGAGTTATGTTGGTGGAACAGGAAAGACTTTCTTCATATGGATTGGACCACTTCCAACGATTGTGATAACGAATCCTGAGCAGATCAAGGAAGTCTTTAATAAAGTCAACGACTTTGAGAAAGCTTCTACATTCCCTTTGATCAGATTGTTAGCAGGTGGGCTTGCAAGTTACAAGGGAGATAAATGGGCGAGTCACAGGAGGATCATCAACCCGGCTTTTCACCTCGAAAAAATCAAGGTTTTGGTTTTTTTCTGTTGTTTGAATTACGTTAGACTGTGCATATGTGTGTGTGATCGTTTAGTAACCTTTTGTTTGGTTTACAGAACATGATCCCTGCGTTCTACCATTGTTGCAGCGAGGTTGTCTGTCAATGGGAGAAGCTATTTACAGATAAAGAATCGCCTCTTGAAGTCGATGTTTGGCCTTGGCTTGTGAATATGACTGCGGATGTCATCTCACATACTGCTTTTGGAAGTAGCTATAAAGAAGGGCAGAGAATATTTCAACTACAAGGGGAATTGGCTGAGCTTATCGCACAAGCTTTTAAGAAATCTTACATCCCTGGATCGAGGTAAAACCACGATCTCCATTGTCTCTTTGTTCTGTTGCAAACTAAAGATTTTGAGAATTTGTTGTTTGGTGTAGGTTTTACCCAACAAAGAGCAATAGAAGGATGAAAGCAATAGATAGAGAAGTAGACGTAATATTGAGAGGTATTGTGAGCAAACGGGAGAAAGCGAGAGAAGCTGGAGAACCAGCAAACGATGATTTGTTGGGGATATTGCTTGAATCCAATTCAGAGGAATCTCAAGGAAATGGAATGAGCGTAGAAGATGTGATGAAAGAGTGCAAGTTGTTTTATTTCGCGGGACAAGAGACAACTTCAGTACTTTTGGTGTGGACTATGGTTTTATTAAGCCATCACCAAGACTGGCAAGCTCGCGCACGAGAGGAAGTGATGCAAGTACTCGGTGAAAATAATAAACCTGATATGGAGTCCCTTAACAACCTTAAAGTCGTAAGTGAAGAAAACACAACTTTCACCATTCTCGTCCATCTAACAACTGCGTTTATAGTTAACAAAGTCAGTTAAATTTCAACTGAAAGGTTGTCTTTGAATGTTTTTTCAACAGATGACTATGATCTTCAATGAGGTTTTGAGGCTATACCCTCCGGTGGCTCAGCTTAAACGAGTTGTCAACAAAGAAATGAAGCTCGGAGAGTTGACCCTTCCAGCTGGAATTCAAATTTACTTACCAACTATTCTTGTCCAGCGTGACACCGAGCTTTGGGGCGATGATGCAGCGGATTTTAAACCCGAGCGGTTCAGAGACGGGCTCTCAAAGGCAACAAAGAACCAGGTCTCTTTCTTCCCCTTTGGATGGGGACCTAGGATTTGCATCGGTCAGAATTTTGCTATGTTGGAGGCAAAGATGGCAATGGCTTTGATTCTACAAAAGTTCTCCTTCGAGCTCTCTCCTTCTTATGTTCACGCGCCTCAAACAGTCATGACCACTCGTCCCCAATTCGGAGCTCATCTAATTCTGCACAAGCTCTGATTTTGTATATCCATGGATATGTCATCAAAAGTCTCATATTATGTAACAAAAAGATGTCATAGAAAGCCCTGTAGCCATATGTTGTGAAATTGTCAATATCTTTGTCTGAAACTAGTCGCTATTCTATAAGGTAAAAGTCTTCTTCAGTCAAGTCTAAGGTCGTTTTCTATCCTGGCTGCATTATTAATCTTGAAAAGTCTATTCCAAGAAGCCAATTTCAACTCTACCATCTTTAGCATGTGTTTTAGATAAGCCAATCGTTTTTTATGTCATAGGCCAGTGGAGAAAGATTTAGCAAAAACATAAGTATTTTATGGATTTAGATAATCTAGAACATTCGTTGAATTTTCCTCTGCCTCACACTTTAAAATAACATCAAATCTCTATCTATTTATACAAACCCTTTTCATCTGGCATCTTCAGTTCAGTAAAATAGAAGAAAGCATCTAACGAATTTTACAAGTAAGTGCGTTTATGAGTGATACAAAGATATCAGCAGTAGCAGTTGCTGCTGCTGTAGTGGTGGTAACTACGGTTACGGTATGGATATGGAAAGGTCTGAATGTAGCTTGGCTTAGACCAAAGAAAAATGAGGCTTATCTAAAGAGACAAGGTCTCTCTGGAACTCCTTTCACCTTTCTTGTCGGAGACATTAAAAGGGAAGCCAGTATGGTGGAGCAAGAAAAGTCCAGACCCATCAATCTAACTGATGATTACACGCATCGTGTCATGCCTCTGATACAACAGACCGTTAAGGATCATGGTAAGAAATGGTTTGATCTGAACTCAAAACAGATATCCTCTGTTTTTCTAATTTATGCGTTGGTTAGTGTTAATATCCTCTGTTTCTATGGTTGGTTTTTGTTTAGGGAAGACATCTTACATGTGGATGGGACCTATAGCGAGTGTGATTGTGACGAAACCAGAACACATCAAAGATGTTCTAAACAGAGTTTACGATTTCCCGAAGCCGCCAGTGCACCCAATCGTTGAGCTCTTCGCGACTGGAGTCGCGCTGTATGAAGGAGAGAAATGGTCTAAGCACAGGAAGATTATAAACCCTTCTTTTCATCTTGAAAAGCTCAAGGTCTTACTTACATCAGTTCTTATGGTTTCACACTTTTTACCAATCCTTATCTGATTGTTTGCTTTTTTCTTTATTTTGTAGATTATGATACCTGCATTCTACGAGAGCTGCAGCGAGATGATAAGTAAATGGGAGAAGTTGGTGACCGAGCAAGGATCATCGAATGAGATCGATGTTTGGCCATATCTTGGAGATTTAACATCAGATGTAATTTCACGTACTGCATTTGGTAGTAGCTACGAGGAAGGTAAGAGAATCTTTGAGCTTCAAGAAGAACAAGGCCGGCGAGTGTTAAAAGCTCTTGAGTTGGCTTTTATCCCTGGAATGAGGTAAACGGTCTTTAGTGTTCTTTCGCTTTTATAAATATGGAAAGATCATATGCTTCTTCTCATTGTTTAGGTTTCTACCAACAAAGAACAATTTGAGGATGAGACAAATTAACAAAGAAGTGAAATCTAGACTGAGAGAGATCATCATGAAAAGACAGAGGGGTATGGATACAGGGGAGGCTCCAAAGAATGATCTGTTAGGAATACTTTTGGAATCGAATTCTGGAGATCATGGTATGAGTATCGAAGATGTGGTAGAAGAGTGCAGGCTGTTTCACTTCGCGGGCCAAGAAACCACCGCGGTGCTGCTCGTGTGGACTATGATAATGCTGAGCCATCACCAAAAATGGCAGGATCAAGCTAGAGAAGAGATATTAAAAGTCATTGGGAAGAACAACAAACCTAATTTTGATGCACTCTCTCGACTCAAAACAGTAAGTACTCTTGTGTATTTTTCTGATAATCAGAGGATTACCAAAACTTAGACTTACTTTTCTTTTGACAGATGAGCATGATCTTGAACGAAGTTTTGAGGTTATACCCACCAGGGATACTACTTGGTCGAACCGTAGAGAAAGAAACAAAGCTTGGTGAAGACATGACACTACCAGGTGGTGCACAAGTAGTGATTCCTGTTCTTATGGTTCATCGTGATCCCGAGCTCTGGGGTGAAGATGTGCATGAATTCAATCCTGAAAGATTCGCAGATGGTATCTCAAAAGCCACAAAGAACCAAGTTTCGTTTCTTCCGTTTGGATGGGGACCAAGATTCTGTCCTGGCCAGAATTTTGCTTTGATGGAAGCTAAGATGGCACTTGTCTTGATTCTGCAGAGATTCTCCTTTGAGCTGTCTCCTTCGTACACTCACGCACCTCATACGGTTCTTACACTTCATCCTCAGTTTGGTGCTCCGTTGATCTTCCACATGCTCTGAAATCGAGTCACAGAGTACACCAAATTTCGAAATTCCTCTGTCTTTTTTGTTTTTCTTAAATCAAATTTCAGTAGCATATATAACCCAATAATACCACGATGAAATCAAGTTCGATTCAAACATTTAGGGAATATTCTCAGAGAACATATCATAAACATTTGAGCATGAACACGTGATTTCTATAATAACTTTCCTATTATGTTAATATAGAATTTTTTACTTGACTAATTACTTTCCATAAAAACTTGAGAATACTAAACATATGACCATTTTATTTTATTTGCAAAAACAATTGATGACTCGTAATAAGTTAATTCATTTACTGCATGTGTTTCTCTTAGAATAAGATGGATTTCGCATGGCTTATTATTGATTAAGTCATTAATAAGTCTGAAGTATAAAAGTATAATATATAACAATAATGGCATATTAGTTAATTGTTTAACCAAGAATACAAAGACTTGAGGCATGGAAGACAGATGTGGCCAGAGGTCGTGAGGAACCTGAGTAAAGGCCAAAGTTCGACGGTTACAAACAATATTTTATTGTCCGAACACAAATCTATAAGTACTAAAGACAAATCAGCACATGCATTTTCTTCATCAAAATTCTCAAAAATTTTAAGAGACCAAAAACATCAGCAAATGGAGATAGTAATTGCATCATTGGCTTTAGTTGTTGTATTGTGGTGTATATGGAGAATTTTGGAGTGGGTTTGGCTTAAACCTAAGATGCTTGAGAGTTACCTGAGAAGACAAGGTCTTGTCGGAACTCGTTACACGCCTCTTGTAGGAGATGTGAGAAGGAGTTTTAGCATGTTGAAGGAAGCAAGATCCAAACCGATGAAACCAACGGATGATCTCATCTCACTTGTCATGCCTTACTCTTTTCACATGCTCAACACTTACGGTTGAGATTTTAAATTCTTTTTGTATTTACTAGAGGTCTAAACGGTTCTTCTTCTAATATATATGCATGTATGTATCTGTGGCTACAACAGGGAAGACATTTTTCACATGGTCAGGACCCATACCTGCCATAACAATAATGAATCCACAGCTGATCAAAGAAGTGTACAACAAGTTTTATGATTTCGAGAAGACGCACACGTTTCCTTTGACTTCATTGCTAACTGATGGACTTGCTAATGCCGATGGAGATAAATGGGTGAAACACCGGAAGATTATCAACCCGGCATTCCATTTTGAGAAGATTAAGGTTTCAAATCCTCTTCTCTAATATTGTCACAAAACCATGCATGTTAATATTGCTTCTGGCTGACGAGTGAATGGCCTTTTTTTGTGACCTGATTATGATTTTGTGTATAGAATATGGTCCCTACGTTTTATAAAAGTTGCATCGAGGTCATGTGTGAATGGGAGAAGTTAGTTTCAGATAAAGGGTCGTCGTGCGAGCTTGATGTTTGGCCATGGATTGTGAATATGACCGGAGATGTGATCTCTCGAACCGCTTTTGGTAGCAGTTACAAAGAAGGACAGAGGATATTCATATTACAAGCAGAATTAGCCCACCTCATCATACTAGCTCTTGGAAAGAATTACATTCCTGCATACCGGTAAGAAACTTTACTTGTTTTGGTCTCTAATTACTTAGCATGACTCTTGGTTACAATACTCTTCTTGGAACTGTGAATTTCATTCTTCTTTGTTTTTGTATGTGTAGGCATTTCCCAACTAAGAATAACAGAAGGATGAAAACAATAGTCAAAGAAATCCAAGTCATACTAAGAGGGATCATTAGCCATAGAGAAAAGGCGAGAGACGCTGGAGAAGCACCGAGTGACGATTTGTTAGGTATACTTCTTAAATCGAATTCAGAGCAAAGTAAAGGAAATGGACTGAACATGGAAGAAATCATGGAAGAGTGCAAGTTGTTTTATTTTGCGGGACAAGAGACCACTTCAGTACTTTTGGCTTGGACTATGGTTTTGTTAAGCCAACACCAAGACTGGCAAGCTCGTGCACGAGAGGAAGTGATGCAAGTTTTTGGCCATAACAAACCTGATCTACAAGGCATTAACCAACTCAAAGTTGTAAGTATTAACCAAACCAAAAAAAAATCAAGTTGATGCATTTCTTCAATTTTGTTTTGATGATTTTGTTCCTACAGATGACAATGATTATATATGAAGTCCTGAGGCTATATCCTCCAGTAATCCAGATGAACAGAGCGACTCACAAAGAGATAAAGCTAGGTGATATGACACTACCAGGCGGTATTCAAGTCCATATGCCTGTTCTGCTAATCCACCGTGACACTAAGCTTTGGGGCGATGATGCAGCGGAGTTCAAGCCCGAGAGGTTCAAAGACGGGATCGCAAAGGCAACAAAGAACCAGGTCTGCTTCTTGCCTTTCGGGTGGGGACCGAGGATTTGCATCGGTCAGAACTTCGCTCTGTTGGAAGCAAAGATGGCTCTGGCTTTGATTCTTCAGAGATTCTCCTTCGAGCTTTCACCTTCCTATGTTCATTCACCTTACAGAGTCTTCACTATACATCCACAGTGTGGGGCTCATCTTATCCTGCACAAGCTTTGATACTATACTCCACGTGATGTTATCAAAACTTATACATATGAGAAACAAAATTTCATAGAGGAATTTATTCAAGATAATAGTCATATTAACCATGTTTTGAATTGAGAATGCTTCCCTAATAACAACTAATCCATCTATTTTTGAGTATTATTTTATACCAAATAGAAATGCCTTAGTGGAAGAGATGATATTTAAATAAGAATCTACAAATTTGGGGAAAAAATCTATAAAGTTTAAAATCTCTCAACTTTTGAAATACACAGTTGTAACTCCCCAATAAAAGCAAAATTGATCAATTAGTGACTCAAGTAAAGCAAAATATCAATGAGTCAAAATAAAACAATTTTGTCCAAAACACAAACTATACAGTATTTTAAAACATGAGGGGTGGTAATATCCATATCCATACCTTCTTCGAAACTATCTCTCTTCTCTGGGAGAGAAAAATGGAGATATCAGTTGCATGCGTAACAGTTTCTGTAGTTGTAGTTGTTGTGTCATGGTGGGTATGGAGAACTTTACAGTGGGTTTGGTTTAAACCAAAGATGCTTGAAAGTTACTTGAGAAGACAAGGTCTTGCCGGAACTCCTTACACACCTCTTATCGGTGATTTGAAGAGGAACGTCAACATGTTGACGGAGGCAACATCCAAACCCATCAAACTAACCGAAGATATCACACCTCGTGTCCTGCCTCATCCCTTCCAAATGCTCAAGACTCACGGTATGTGTCCTGGTTGGCCTTTTGCTTCCTCTCTGTTTTAAACTGTTGATCAAGAGAAAAAGAGTTTCAAATTTTGTATATCTATGTGGTTTGAAACAGGAAGGACTTTCTTTACATGGCTTGGACCCAAACCAACCATCACCATAATGGATCCAGAGCTAATCAAAGAAGTGTTCAACAAAGTTTATGATTATCCGAAGGCGCAAACGTTTCTTTTGGGCAGACTAATAGCCACTGGAATCATTAATTACGATGGTGATAAATGGGCGAAACACCGAAGAATCATCAACCCTGCTTTTCATATAGAGAAGATCAAGGTTTAAGGCTTTATTTTTCAGTCATGAATCAAGTTGTATGCTCATTTTATTCTGAACTAATTTGTGCATTCTAACTTCTATGTATAGAATATGGTACCTGCGTTCCACCAGAGCTGCAGCGATGTTGTTGGCGAATGGAGCAAGTTAGTGTCGGATAAAGGGTCGTCGTCCTGTGAGGTAGACGTTTGGCCTTGGCTTGTGAGTATGACTGGAGATGTGATCTCTCGTACTGCTTTTGGCAGCAGCTACAAAGAAGGGCAGAGGATCTTTGAGCTACAAGCAGAACTAGTACATCTCATCTTACAAGCTTTTTGGAAAGTTTACATCCCTGGATATCGGTAATAAAAGATCTCAACCTGCCTGGTTTTAGAACTTCACTAGTGCTGCAAACTATTACAGATTGTGAACCATGATGTGTCATATACTCATATTCTCTCTGTCTTCTGTTTGTGTAGTTATCTCCCTACGAAGAGTAATAGAAGGATGAAAGCAGCAGCTAGAGAAATCCAAGTTATACTGAAAGGGATCGTTAACAAAAGGTTAAGGGCGAGAGAAGCTGGGAAAGCAGCACCAAACGACGATTTGTTGGGAATACTTCTTGAATCAAATTTGGGGCAAGCCAAAGGAAATGGAATGAGTACTGAGGATGTGATGGAGGAGTGCAAGTTGTTCTATTTCGCCGGGCAAGAGACAACTTCGGTACTTCTGGTCTGGGCAATGGTGCTGTTAAGCCACCACCAAGATTGGCAGGCTCGTGCACGAGAGGAAGTGAAGCAAGTTTTTGGCGATAAAGAACCTGATACAGAATGTCTTAGCCAGCTCAAAGTTGTAAGTATAAACCAAATCATAAACCTTCAGGTGACTTTAGTACTTTTATTGTGTTTAGATGGTTTTGCTGAATGTTTCCAACAGATGACAATGATATTATATGAGGTTCTCAGGCTATATCCTCCTGTAACTCACCTGACCCGAGCGATTGACAAAGAGATGAAGCTAGGTGACTTGACACTACCAGCCGGTGTTCATATCAGTCTACCTATAATGCTAGTCCAACGCGACCCCATGCTGTGGGGTACTGATGCAGCAGAATTTAAGCCTGAGAGATTCAAAGACGGTCTTTCAAAGGCAACAAAGAGCCAAGTCTCCTTCTTTCCATTTGCATGGGGACCGAGGATATGCATCGGCCAGAATTTTGCCATGTTAGAGGCAAAGATGGCAATGGCGTTGATTCTACAGACATTCACCTTCGAGCTTTCTCCTTCCTATGTTCATGCGCCTCAAACAGTCGTTACCATTCACCCGCAGTTCGGTGCACATCTTATTCTGCGCAAGCTATAATTCTATAACCACATGTGCTGTTGTCAAATAAACATAGGAAAATAATCCAGATCATAATATAAAACTCAAATCTTTTTCTTATTTGAAGTCAGAACTTTGTCCTCACATATGTCTTGAGAAACCAAAATATTTCCAATAAAAAGAGTGAAACGCATGGACCAATAGATTTCTTCCTCTTTTCGTCGCTTTTCACACAAAGTCCAAATATGCTTCTGCGCTTTGGTGGCATGTGACTGTGAGGGTCCAAGTAAAGCAAAAGATCAATTAAGCACAACAAAATAATTGTCCAAACCACCAAAATATAAAATATAAAATAATTTGTGACCATCATCACCACATCCATATCTTCTCCGATATTCTAAACCCTGAGAATGGTCACAAATTCTCTAACTCTCTCTCTCTCTCTCTAGTAGAAAACATGGAGATATCAGTTGCATCGGTAACAGTTTCTGTAGCTGTAGTTGTTGTGTCGTGGTGGGTATGGAGAACTTTACAGTGGGTTTGGTTTAAACCAAAGATGCTTGAGAGTTACCTGAGAAGACAAGGTCTTGCTGGAACTCCTTACACGCCTCTTGTCGGTGATTTGAAGAAGAATTTTAGCATGCGGGCTGAGGCAAGATCCAAACCCATCAACCTAACGGATGATATCACACCACGTATCGTACCTTATCCGTTGCAAATGCTCAAGACTCATGGTATGCTTCCTTGTTGGCATCTTGATTCCTCTTTGTTTAGAACTATTGTAGAGTATCTAGAAAAGGTTTCAACTTTCGTATCTCTATGTGGTTGAAACAGGGAGGACTTTCTTTACATGGTTTGGAGCCATACCAACAATCACCATAATGGATCCTGAGCAAATCACAGAAGTGCTCAACAAAGTTTATGATTTCCAGAAGGCACATACGTTTCCTCTGGGCAGATTAATAGCCACTGGAGTCCTTAGTTATGATGGTGATAAATGGGCGAAACACCGAAGAATCATCAACCCGGCTTTCCACCTTGAGAAGATCAAGGTTTAAAGGCTTTATCTTCCATAGTCCCCAATCAGATTAGATTGCTTTATGTATGTATGTTCATTTGGCTCTGAACCAAATTGTGCCTTCTGCTTCTATGTATAGAATATGGTACCTGCGTTCCACCAGAGCTGCAGCGAGATTGTTTGCAAATGGGACAAGTTAGTGTCGGATAAAGAGTCATCATGTGAGGTAGATGTTTGGCCTGGGCTTGTGAGTATGACTGCAGATGTGATCTCCCGTACTGCTTTTGGCAGCAGCTGCGTAGAAGGGCAGAGGATATTTGAGCTCCAAGCAGAACTAGCACAGCTCATCATTCAAACGGTTAGGAAAGCTTTCATCCCTGGATATAGGTAATGAAAAACTCAACTTATCTGATTTAATATAGGTCCTTCTGAGCTTGACTCTTGATCTTAAAATGTCGCAATCTATTCCTTAAAGATATGAACCGTGTTAACATTATCTTTCTGCCAATCTTTTTCTGTAGTTATCTCCCAACAAAAGGTAACAGAAGGATGAAAGCAAAAGCAAGAGAAATCCAAGTTATACTGAGAGGGATCGTTAACAAAAGGTTAAGGGCCAGAGAAGCTGGTGAAGCACCAAACGACGATTTACTGGGAATACTTCTTGAATCGAATTTGGGGCAAACGAAAGGAAACGGAATGAGTACCGAGGATCTGATGGAGGAGTGCAAGTTGTTCTATTTCGTCGGGCAAGAGACAACATCAGTACTTCTGGTTTGGACAATGGTTCTGTTAAGTCAACACCAAGATTGGCAGGCTCGTGCACGAGAAGAAGTGAAGCAAGTGTTTGGCGATAAAGAACCTGATGCAGAAGGACTCAACCAGCTCAAAGTTGTAAG
>Ga0041059_1000372_pt1 | contig 32909 bp, 16 predicted proteins | sample AraColnosormetaG_FD_56232 | JGI IMG/M metagenome (GOLD analysis project Ga0041059, IMG submission 56232) | Arabidopsis roots microbial communities from North Carolina, USA - Col MF nosort | ecosystem: Host-associated > Plants > Roots > Unclassified | place: USA: North Carolina | collected...
AAAAAAAAAAAAAAAAAAAAAAAAAAAAAAAAAAGAATTTGTCTTTTTCGAAAACTTTAATCTTATAAAATCATAGTACTATGAACGATTCTCAAGAATAAATAACACTGAATAAGCATAAAAAAAACAAAACAGATCATAACCCAAAAAAGGTACAACCTTTGGTCGGGCTTCAGACAGAAAAAGCTTCTTCCTTTATCTCCACCATTATCGGAAAACGACCCTAGTTTCAAAAATCTCTCAACTTTCCAGTTTCCCGGCGAAAACCCAGATGGCTAACGACGGTAACGGCGATAACAACGATGACCCATTACGCCAATACTTGATGAACCCAAGAATCAACCCACCACCACCGTCTCTGTTAACATTACCGGAGAACAATGACGTCACAATTCCGATGCCAATAACTCCATTGGAACTTAAAAACCGATTAATCTTCGGTTCATTCGTTCGTTCTAGAAAAGAATCATCTCTTCCCATCGATGCTCTCTCTCAAAACCCTTCTACGTCATCCTCCGCCACAACCTCATTCTCCGATTCCACAGACCTCCTTCTCCCACTTACGGAGCCTAATAAACCGGTTCGGAAATCTAAACCGACCATCAATTTCCACCGGTCTAAAACAGCTCCTGCTATGGCTGCAATCAACAATATATCTCATCCCAATGATCCCAAAACAGATCAGCAATCTGATTCGAAAACTATTGTAAACCAAGCTGTTGCTTTACTTGTTGTGTATCTATCCTTAGGTGTGCTTATCTATTGGTTGAATCGAGATAGCTACAATGTGAAGCAGACTCATCCTGTTGTTGATGCTTTGTACTTTTGTATTGTTACGATGTGTACGATTGGGTATGGAGATATAACGCCGGATAGCGTGGTGACCAAGCTGTTTTCGATATTTTTTGTGCTTGTTGGGTTTGGTTTTATGGATATATTGCTTAGTGGGATGGTTACTTATGTTCTTGATCTTCAAGAAAACTATATGTTGGAAACTGCGAGGAATGAAAGCTTGAACTTGAATGATCGGGACAAAGTGAGATCGTATATAATCGATGTCAAGAAAGGGAGGATGAGGATTAGGTTGAAAGTAGGGTTGGCATTAGGTGTTGTGGTGTTATGCCTTGGATTTGGAGTTTTGATTATGCATTTTGTTGAGAAAATCGGGTGGTTGGATTCGTTTTATTTCTCGGTTATGTCGGTTACTACGGTTGGGTATGGTGACCGGGCTTTTAATACCTTGGCCGGTAGGCTTCTTGCTGCGATGTGGTTGCTTGTTTCTACTTTAGCGGTTGCTCGAGCGATTTTGTTTTTGGCTGAATCAAGAGTTGATAAGAGGAATAGGGAGCGGGCGAAGAAAGTTCTCGGCGAAAGCATGTCTATCTCTCAGTTCTTAGATGCGGATATCGACTGTAATGGCTGCGTGAGGTACTCATTTCCTCATTTCGTTATCAAATCCTGTGCTTTTCCCCATTTACTTATATATATTTTTTCCTGTTGATTTGAAAGGTGTGATTCATGCACCAAAAGTTTATTCTTTGATATAATTAGTCCTCAAGTTTCATTCTTGTTCACGTTCTTGAAATCATTAGTTTCTAAGATTCTTGAATCTGTTGGATTCTCAGGTTTATGTGTGTTTTCTTGAACTTGAGGATTCATATTCAAAGATTTTGTTTTACAAAAGTTTTAAAAACTCTCCTCATTCCCACCATTTTATCCTTTCCAAGTTTTTGAACTAGTTCATAGGTCGATATCAAAGCATTCTCTTGAAAGGACAAAACTTATATTTATGATTTTCCGGTTGATTCTTCGCAACGTTTAATGCATTCCCATTTCTTAGAATGTATCAAAACTTTAGTTATTTGATATTAGTCGTCAAGTTTCATTATTGTTTCAGGTTCTTGGGATCATTAGCTTCACAAATTTTGGATTATCATGTTTAAAACGTGCTTTCTTGAACTCAAGGATTCACATTAATTTGCACCGTTTATTACTCGATATCAAAGCATTTCTCTCAAGGGATTCAATTCCATCAGAGATTTGTATACGCTAATTACCTAAATCACGGTTCTCCTCTATTATTTAAGATGATGCCCTGAACATCTTTGACTAGTACCATAATATTTGGTACAATGTTCTCTTAGTTTTATCAGTATCATTAAATCTTCAAATAAGCTTTTAATTCCTTTTGCAGTAAAGCAGAGTTTGTGATATACAAACTAAAGAAGATGGACAAAATAACCGAAAAGGACATTAACCCGATCGGTTTCCAGTTTGACAAGCTTGACCGAACCAATAGTGGAAGGATTACACTTTTAGATCTTTTGGAAAGCAGCACAAAAGATTTACCCACTGCAACTTCTATTTAGTAACACACATCACAACATGATTGAAGATGACAATGATAAATGGGAGGTTTTCGGTTCAGTTGAACCGGTTTAAAAAAATTGGTTTTTCTTGCTTATAGCATGAGAGGATGAAGAAGTTTGATTTTCGTGGTTCCTTTGGTTTGATGACTAGGATCAGGAGTTATAGGGTTTCGTTCATATGTGTGTATATTCTTAATTCCTGATTGATACTTTGGTTTGATCCAAATCTATTGCTCACAAATTTCGAAAGAGTGTAAATGTTATGTAAAGATTTGATATTTCTTACTCAATATTTATGCTCAAATAATTGTGTTTTAGTTTTTGAAGATTTCCTATATCTTCATCAATTTAAAAATTCAGAACATAAGAGGGTTTTTTGTAGAGTTAAGTTGCAAACTAGTCACTTTTTTAAACTTAATTGGAAAAGTAGTCACTTTACTATTCATAATTTGCAAAATAGTCGCTTTTCGCTGTTTGATTCGTACACTTATACCGTACACTACTTTTAGTGTACAAATGTATATAAAAATACACAGAGTACACTTTACATTTGTACACTAAAAGTGGTGTACAATCTAAGTGTACGAATCAAACAGTGAAAAGTGACTATTTTGCAAATTATGAATAGTAAAATGATTACTTTTCCAATTAAGTTTGAAAAAGTGACTATTTTGCCAACACACCCTTTTTTTTATGGGATATGTTGTCACATACCTACCTTTGGGTAATGACTACGGACAAAATAAACTAGCACCGACAAAACCGTTTTTTGTTTATCATTCAAAAATATTGGTCACAGTAATTTCAATTAAAAAAAAATACATTTTGAACCATAACCAATTAACCATATTGTTAGTGGAAAGAATCTACAACCAAAACAAATTAAAACGGTCTAATTCGTGAATGGATTAATTTGTTCGGTATACTGATTATTGAAGTTTTGGTCCTATGAGAATCATGACTGAGTTGCTTTCTTTGGTCATCGTAGAATCTACAATTGTAGTTTTATCTAGAAAACGTTTTTCATCATTATGCTATGCGCCTTTTCGAAAAAAACAGAATTACAATATAATTTATTATATCAGGTATTCCTATCAGCTACATGCATAATGCTTCTTCTTCTTTTTTTGTCAGATCAACATGACTACATGCATATGACTCGTAATTTGAATAGAAAACTCTAGAATCATGCCCATTAGAACTCTGATGGTAAAAATCCGAATCACCCCTGGTACAACACAAAATATAAACAAAAACATAGGGTTCGTTAATCAAATACTAGCTACAAGTCAACTATAAACCACCATCATGTTACAATCATCTCAATATTTTATCCTCGACAATATTAATCATCTCAATAAAATATGACACATTCTAATTATAAAAAAAAAACCATCCTAAGATCGTGTCAATCGATTTATCAACAACAAGGACCCATTACACCAATACCTGTTACCATTACCGGAGAACAACGACGTCACGATTTCTATGCCAATGACTCCATCGGAATTCAAAAACCGATTACTCTTCGGCTCATTACCTCGGTCATCCTCCGATCCCACAGACCTACAATTTACGGAGCCTAACGTACCACCGTCTCTGTTTTCTTTACCAGAACACAACGACGACACAGCTACTGATATGGCTCCTGACCAGGAAACAGAGCAATCAGTTTCGAAATCCATTGCAAGACAAGCACTTGCTTTGCTTGTTGTGTATCTCTCTTTAGGTGTGCTTATCTATTGGCTGACTCTAGATAGCGACAATGCGTATCAGACTCATCCTGTTGCTGTTGCTTTGTACTTTTTTGTTGTAACATTTTGTGGCTTTTTAATTGTGCATTTTGTTGTGAAAATCGGGTGGTTGGATTCGTTTTGTTTCTCGGTTATGATGGTTACTACAGTTGGGTTTGGTGATCGGGCTTTTAATACATGGCTTGGTACGTTTCTTGCTGCGGTTTGGTTGCTTGTTTCTACTTTAGCCGTTGCTCGAGCGTTTTTGTTTTTGGCTGACGCAAGAGCTGATAAGAGAAATAGAGAGCGGGCCAAGAAAGTGCTTGGCGAGAGCATATCTATATCTCAGTTCTTTGCTGCGGATATTGACAACGATGGTCGCTTGAGGTACGAATTCGCAATATTTGATTCATGCACCAAAAGTTTTGTTCTTTGATGAATTTACTCCTCAATAATCTGTTGGATTCTCAAATATATGTGTATTTTCTACTTTTCTTGAACTAGTGATGAGTGAAGACTCATACAGTACAAAAAATATCTACATTATTAGCAAGAGAGAAGAATTATTATATATCAACAATAGCGTTTTCATAAATATATATTCAAAGATTATGTTTTACAAAAGTTTTGAAATTTTCCTCATTGGCCCTTTCCAGTTTTTGAATTAGGTGGTTCGTTGATATTGAACCATTCTCTAGTTAGATTCAATTCTAATAGCTTAAGATTTTAGTAGATTCACATACCCTAATTATCTAACTAACGCTTGTGGACTATTATATTCCCTGAATGTCTTTGACTAATATCATGTGATCTTTAGTCCATTGATCCTCTTGGTTCTATCAGTGTATTATAGTTTTCTACTATGCTTTTTCTTTTTGCAGTTTAGCAGAGTTTGCAATATACAAACTAAAGCAGATGGAGAAAATAACCCAAGAGGACTTTATACAAATCTGTAACCAGTTTGACAAGCTTGACCGAACCCAAAGTGGAAGGATCACTCTTGTTGATTTAACCACCGCAACTTCTGTTTAGTAATACACATTACAACATGATTGAAGATGGCAGTGGAAAATCCGCGGTTTTGGATATAGTTGAACCAGTTTAAAATTTGTTTTTTCTTGGGCCTTTTCTTATGGCAGAAATTGTCACCTTCTCTCCCAAGATGATGAGAATAAAGAAGTTATATGATTCTTTCATGTGTATCTTATTCTGATTGATACTCTGGTTTGAACAAAATCTTTCAAAAGATGTTAATGTAAATGTTAAGATTTGATATTTGTTACTCTATTTACTTATATTTTTTTTTTAATGAATTTATCTTTCCTCCGTTTTAAAAATTTATTAAAAAATATATGTAAGATGCTTTTTATTATTTTTACTATGTTGCACATATATACCTATCAAGAAACCTGTTCAACTATGGCGTAGGTCAACAATCTCATTCTCACTTTCTCATATCTTATAGAATCATAATCATTTATGTTAGCATTTAATAGGTTTTAATATTTTCAAATAATAAATATTATGCTTTCTCAATCATGACAACTATTCAAAGTTTCAAACAAAGATAATGAGAGAAAAATCCTACTCAACAACAAAAATCTTGAAGAAGTTTGGTGTATCCGTACATATTCCACGAAAATTGGTCGTAAATTTCAACTGCGAACATATAATTTTTGTCTCTATAAAGATTCATTTTTAATTTCCTTTTTATCTCATATAGACAGAGTGGTTGTCAGGTTGACTGCATACTGAGGTAATTTACAGAAATGAAAATATACTAAACCTCTTGGATATGAAGATGCCAGATTATACACAACGGTTACAGCAAATTAAGCTGTGAACAAGTGTATCAATATACTATGGGCTGATTTTTTTTTTATTTTTTTTTAAGTTTCAAAAGCCAAATCTTTTCCAATTAAGCTTTAATTATCTTCCTAATAACAGCCCCAAAAATGTTCCTAAATGTGTTTTAAAGATGTTTGCGTTTTTGTTAAGCCAACAAAAATGTGACCTTATTATTTTTGAAATGTGTTTTTTAGAATTGACTAATTTTGTTCGGTGCATTGCCCAATTAAATTTGCATTGTATTCAAAACAACTAGCTAGTAGTTATTGAAGTTTTGGTCCTTTGAGCATCATGGCTGAGTTGCTTTAATTTCTTTGGGCCATCGAGAATCTTGAATCGTAGTTTTGTCTTGAAAACGTTTTTCATCATTATTCGCATTTTTCGGAAACATTAGAATTGCAATTTAAATCTTTATATCATTTGTTTTTTTGATAAAGGGACAAGGGTTAGCAAACTTTTTAATCAAGTATTCCTATCAGCTGCATGCATAATGCTTTTTTTCAGATCGCATGAAGCTGAGATTCGTAATTTGAACAAAAAAATCCAGACACATGAACAGTTTATAAGTATACATTATTATATAGGTATAAATCTATAAAAGGAAAATAGGTATTTGACTGTACCTATGTAAAGTCAATTTCTGTTCACTTCTCATTGTCATTTTCGGTTAGGAATCATGTCTCTCTCTCTCTGTTTTTTTCTTTTTCATTTCCTATATATTTTCGATCATGTTTCACATTTTTATCCCAAAATAAAATAATTTGTTTTGTTGACAAAAAAAAAATGTATTAAATATTAAAGCATTGATATTTGACCGTAGTTCATATATTTAGTTATTTCTATTACTCTAACGTTCCTTTAATGTTTGGGGAAAGTTCTAATGTGAAAACTGAAAAGAGATTCTGCAGCGTGAATCGTGATGACGTTGGTAAATCGTCAGTATTTCGATCATATTTCTCTTTTCAACAGATAAAATCTAAACCTATACATAATGCAAAATGATTCATATAATCTTTCTTTAACGTCCTTGCTATTAGCCAAGCTTATTACAATATGAATCACTTTAATAAAGGATTTAAGCACCTGATAAGAAATTTCATTTTGTATATTGTTTTTTATAAAAATTAAGATTTTCATGTAAATTGGTTGTAACTAAGGTCGAAATTACACGGGAATATAATGTAATGTATAACATTGTCGCATTTGCACCTTGACTTTGGTGGAATATTAAATTGATAGACTAACGTCTGATATTTATTAGGGTTTGAGAACACAAATCCAGTAGTCCACCACGTGCCAGGTAATGTGTCGGTTACGGTCAAATGCCGGTGCCAATAATTACACGTGTCATCCTAATAACCCCACAATTCTCTTTGACTTTTTGACTTGGCTCTTCCTTCTTCACATAAAGATGACCGGAGACTGACTATTTCCGGTTACCGGTTAACTATTAGTCAGCATCATCGCCTTCTTCTACAACAAAGCTTGTTCCCACCTTATTCCACAATCTAAAAAATGGTAAATAACTAAACATTTACTTTTAAGACCCAAACATCTTTAAAAAGGTAAAAAAATAACCATCTTTTCAGGTTTTACTTGGTCAGAGTCAGACTTAAAAGAAGTTTCTTTATGATGATAAAATGGCTTTTCCTTTTATGTTCATGTTCACATTAAACGTTTAAGAAACAAAATGACAAGTATATGTTTCCTCACTCGAGGCCACTTTTGTAACTCTCGATTTGGGAGGTAAAACGCATCTTGTCAACTCAACTTTATAAAAGTTATCATTATTTTAAAAATACAATAAAAGTCATTCAAACCCCAAAACTCTTTTTGAATCATTCACACTTCAATACTCTTTCATTCAACCTTAGATTTGTATATATCTAAGACAAAATAAAATATGCTAAAACGCCATTTACTATATTTATTTAGCAAGACATAAAATAATATATATTTTCAAAAGGCATAAATACGAGAAGACCCAAAAGTCTTAACACCAAATTTAGACCGACTAAAAAATTCATTAACGTAAAAAAGTTCTTGTTTCTTTCTTTCTTTTCTTCTTCTTCACGCTCCTCTCTTTGTCATTTTCTTTTTCTTTCTTTTTGGTTTAAGTTTTTTCTCTTTGTTCTTCGTCATGTCTCATGAAATCAAAGATCTTAACAACTATCACTACACTTCATCGTATAATCATTACAATATCAACAACCAAAATATGATTAATCTCCCTTACGTTTCTGGTCCATCTGCTTATAATGCAAACATGATCTCATCATCACAAGTAGGTTTTGATCTACCCTCGAAGAACTTGAGTCCTCAAGGAGCCTTCGAGTTGGGTTTCGAGCTTTCTCCATCTTCTTCTGACTTTTTTAATCCTTCCCTCGATCAAGAGAACGGTTTGTATAATGCTTATAATTATAATAGTAGTCAAAAGAGTCATGAAGTTGTCGGTGATGGTTGTGCAACCATTAAGAGTGAAGTTAGGGTTTCAGCATCTCCTTCTTCAAGTGAGGCCGATCATCATCCAGGAGAAGATTCCGGCAAGATCCGGAAGAAAAGAGAAGTTCGCGATGGAGGAGAAGATGATCAACGCTCTCAGAAAGTGTAAGTTTCATAAGTGTTATCCTAATTAAATTACTTAGTTAAGCAAGATAAATATATTTAGAATTCACATGAATCATGATCAGTTTGACTAATTTCTTTTGCTTTTATTTACCAAATAACAAAAAAAAAACTTCTCTGATCTTAATTACGAGAAAGAAAAAAAAACACATTTCTTGTTTTTCACTTTGAGGCCCATATCAAATATAATTATTTTCATTGCTTGAAAATTATTTTCATGAACTAACTAAGCAATACTGATTTCAATTTTTTTAGACTAACATAAAGTATATAGTTTGCATGCCATAAAATGACATCTTTAAGAACAACGTCGAGATTTAAATTTTGATAAAAGTATATATGTACTTGTGAATATTTAATTTTACATTAATATTTTTAGGTAGAATTTAAGTTTCATAATTGAAAGAATGACAACTCAAGTTATTTCGTTCATATTTTTTCTGTAATACAATTTAATATTTGAGATTCTATCCTGATTTTTGTTTTCAAAGATTATTTATTTCATTTGTTCGTACCTATAATTATTGATGTATAAATCTTATCCCTAAAGAAACCACTTAAACAAAAAGACGTGTCCCATTTATTTTTTGGCAGACTACACCTTAAGATTATTGTATTTCTTGTGTCATATGTCCTAACAATCATTTGATGCTTATCTTAGTTTAATATAGTTCAATGAATCAAAGTCAAATGTACGGTACGGTGCCATTAATTAAAGATGGTCCAACTTAGTTAAGTATTGATTTAATTGATCAGTAACATATGGTTCACCAGAGTTAAAACAAAGAAGAAAGAGGAGAAGAAAAAAGAGCCACGAGTCTCGTTCATGACTAAGACCGAAGTTGATCATCTCGAAGACGGCTATCGTTGGAGAAAGTATGGCCAAAAAGCAGTCAAAAACAGTCCTTATCCGAGGTAATTTATTCGGTCAATATATAATTTGTTAACTGATCGATTATTACATACGAAAATAGATTAAGTATGGCAAAATGTCGCAAAATGTAGTTTTGAGTTTAGCTTTTGGCTTTTTCAAATCTTAAGCATTATTTATCAATTTGAAAAACTAAAATAAACTGAACTTTTGTTTCTTTCACTTATCTCTCTCCAACCAAGGTCTAAGAATCCTTGAATATTGTATTTTAGTTTTGTTTATTGATGATTTGATCTTTTGTTTCAACTTAACTAATTCTGGATTTATATTTACATTTATATTTCAAACAATAATTTTCAAGTTACCAGAAATTTTAAAACAAGAACTTTTCTTATACCATCATGTGATTTGTTTTATTTTTTTGAAAATGCTATTATGATGGTTGCTCACATTCACATATACATATCATTCAATTTAATTATTCTTCTAATTATTTCAGTTTTGTTTTTCTTATATCATTTATTACACATCGATACAGATATTTCAGTTTTTTGGTCAAGTTCTTTGTGAAAAATTGTTTCCTGTATTTACCATTCATCATGATATGGACTCTAACATTGTTTGAAAAGTCCATCACTTAGCTTGTTTTATTATAACCTATAGATTATAAGTTTATAACTATATAACAAAGAAGAAAATTTAAATTTTGTAACCGACATTACAAGTCACACATGCTAAAACAATATACTATATTTCAATTACATGAACAGGAGTTACTATAGATGCACGACTCAGAAGTGCAACGTGAAGAAGAGAGTGGAGAGATCTTACCAAGACCCAACGGTCGTCATCACAACCTACGAGAGTCAACACAACCATCCGATCCCGACCAATCGTCGGACAGCAATGTTCTCTGGAACCACCGCATCTGATTATAACCCATCATCGTCTCCAATATTCTCCGATCTCATCATCAATACTCCAAGAAGCTTCTCAAATGATGATCTCTTCCGTGTGCCATACGCTAGTGTGAACGTGAACCCTAGTTATCATCAACAGCAACATGGATTTCATCAACAGGAGAGTGAGTTCGAGCTCTTGAAGGAGATGTTTCCTTCGGTTTTCTTCAAACAAGAGCCTTGATGATATAATATAATATAGAAACAATTTTTTTTCTGCTAAGAAATATAGAACAAAACTTGGATGCATAATAAGTGATGATAGTGTTATTTATTTTTTGCATGTATATATTATACATGTTTTGTTAACTAGCTATAGGATATACTGTAGTAATTAAGCATAAATATGGAGTCCCTTCGACTTATTACAATAATTTTTGTTATGGAGTAATTTTGTTACATGCATGCATATTGTATATGGAAGCAAAGATCCTTCATGGCTCTCTCTTTTCCATTCGTTGCTTTATATATTAACAATTAATGAGGAGAATGACATAACTTCATATCTAATATATAGTCGAATACTAAAGCAAATAAAACGTTTTGGGTGTTTGAAAGGAGATTTAGACTAGAAGGTATAATTAGAACGAACTGAAGAATATATGATCACAGCCTCACGTAAAATATAAAATGTATGAATGGATGTTTAATTAAAATGAATTTTGTACCTCATAGCATATATCTTAACATGCAATATATAAGATTTGTACCAAATCACTCACTCATTTCAACGAATTACTAGGTTTTTACATAGAAATTCATTTTAATTTCGTACGTCTCATGCGTCGTCCGACCACTTATTGATTATGCGTAAGAATTAAGGAACCAACCTAACGAGTGTGATCGTATATATTAGATATTCTCTCTGTTACATGAAGTTTGATTGATGTTTTGAGTTTTGCACACAAATTAAGATAAAATAACTTTTATATTATTGAATTATTACTTTCTTAGTTTAATAATATCACTATTACTTCTCTCTTTTTCTATTGGTCACAAACAAAATTAATAATAATGTTTTTATAAAACATTAAATTTGGTGGAACAAATACAAAATCCAAAACATCAAATAATAAAAAATCAGAGGGAATACAATTTAATACTTGTTAAGGACATTATCCCTTGGAGTATCATGTAAGGGATGTGACGGGTTAGTTGCTTGACAAGTCCATCTTGAGTTCAGGACATGTTGGATCCACTAACCACGATAGTTTAATTATTCCTATTGTATTACTAATTACGTTCGACAATCATTTTCCATAGTCAAAACTTAAACGAGTTACTCTCTCTATTTCAAATTATATAATACTAAAGTGTTTATGTAAATATTATTTATGTTTAAACTAAAATATCATTTGTTATGTAAGTATACGATTCAAACGATGATTAATACAGAATATAAAAGTAAAAATTGGAAGTACTATTATTATATTTTTCTAGATTTTAATAATAAAATAAGGCAAACGGAAAAAAAATTGAAACTTTACTAGTTGAGTGGAGACGGAAATATTGTCGAGTCAGTGTCTCTAACCAGAGACTCGGAAAAAAATCAGTCGCCGGCGATCGAAAACGACAACTCGCCGAACGTCTTTCTCTCTTCTTCAAGCAAACACTTTCACATCTCTCTCTCTCTCTCATATTTATGATGATCGTCTGCTACTAGAGATCACTATAACCAGATCATCTTCTTTATTCGTCGGTTAACGTCTCAATCTCTCTCTGGTAATTTCAAATCTTTAAGATTTTGCTTCTGAAATTTTTCTGAATGGTTTCTTTTAAATTTCTCTTTCGATTTACATAAATTTGCTCTTCTTATTTGGTGTGTCTGCAGTTCGGAAGTTTTGAATAGAGATCGTTAAAAATGGTGGATCCTGGACCAATTACTCCGGGCCAGGTACAATTTCTCCAGAAAACTTGACACTCGAACTGAATTTTCGATTCAATGTTGAGTCGGTTAGGTTGATTTATTCGAAAAGGTTGAGACTTTAACTGGAAGGAATTATGACTGTAGTTTAGTGAAAGACGCCACTTTTAGTAGGAGGAAACCTAAGAGAGTGACTTTTAATCTTCAAAAGTTAGCCTAAAGCATATGACAGGTTCCTTGGTCTCATCAGCATCTTTGACATAGCAAGTATAATGCCTGAATCTTTCACATTTGCATTTTTGGAGGGGATTTACTGAAATCTATATGGAATCGAGAGATTCAGAGATTGAACAAGTTGCAGAGCCTGTGCAAGTAGTATTCCTGTCAATGATGGATATGTTACCAACCCTTACCTGAAACTTTTATGTTACCATTTTTTGAACTAGTATTCCTGTCAATGTTATGGATCATAAAAGCTCAAAATGATCAAAGTTTAAGTGTAGTAAGTACATGAAAACTAAGTCTTTCTTTCTAGTTTTCTAGTAGCCATGAGTCATTTTAGAGTTGGCTTGATACTGATCTCCATCTACAAGATTTAACTTTGTACTTAAATTTTGTAGGTATCTTTTCTTCTTGGAGTAATCCCAATATTTGTTGGTTGGATATACTCGGAGTTACTTGAGTACAGAAAATCTTGGGTTCCCTTGAAACCGTAAGTTTTTGTAATGTGATACTCTCTATAATGTAGCAGAGTTTACACCCTCTCTATTGTGCTCCTCTCTTCCGACTTACTCTTGAAAAAGTGTTGCATTCTTGTTATGCAGTCACTCGGATAATAATCTAGTTGAATTGGGAGACGTAGCAGAGAAGGACGACGACAAAGCTGATCTGTTGGAGGGAGGTCTTGCCCGATCACCATCTGTAAAGTTTCATAATTCATCTATCAGAACAAACATAATCAGGTTGGTGTTACCAGCTCATAAGTTTTCTAGTTTGTTAATTGCAATTCTTCAGCAGTTCTCATGCTAGGGTGTATATAATTTATGACATAACAGGTTTTTGAGTATGGAAGATTCATTTTTGCTGGAACATCGAGCAACCTTGAGAGCAATGTAAGTGAAAATTAACCCCAAGAAGTGATGATGCATTTGTTTGTTATCTTATACTATCATTCATAATCTTGTGTAGGTCGGAATTTGGGGCAATCTTAATATATTTCTATATCTGTGACCGCACAGAATTGCTTGGAGATTCTACCAAGGTACCTATGTCTTTCACCTGCTTTTTCTGTGAACGCAAGCTCATAAGACTTGGTTTCCTATGACAGAATTACAACCGCGACCTTTTCCTTTTTCTCTACGTTCTTCTCATCATAGTATCAGCCATGACATCTCTCAGAAAACACAATGACAAGTCACCCATATCTGGGAAGTCCATTCTTTACCTTAATCGCCACCAAACTGAAGAATGGAAAGGATGGATGCAGGCAAGTTTCTCTTGATTATTCCCAATATGATCATTTCCTTTTTCTGGCCGGTAACTGTATGGAGCTCTTACTGCCGCTGGCTATATACAGTCTCATGACTTACTTTTTAACAGGTTTTGTTCTTAATGTATCACTACTTTGCTGCGGCCGAGATATACAACGCAATCCGTATCTTTATTGCTGCTTATGTTTGGATGACTGGTTTTGGAAACTTCTCTTACTACTATGTCAGAAAGGATTTCTCTGTTGCACGTTTTGCGCAGGTGATACAATTCATTCCACAAAAAGCTCTCGTCATTGTACTTGATAATCCGCATCTAAAATCTTGGTTCTCTTGCAGATGATGTGGAGGCTGAACTTCTTTGTAGCGTTTTGCTGTATTGTTCTCAACAACGACTATATGTTATACTACATCTGCCCAATGCACACTCTTTTCACCCTAATGGTATATGGAGCTCTGGGTATCTTCAGCAAGTACAATGAGATAGGATCGGTGATGGCTCTGAAGATATTTTCATGCTTCCTCGTTGTCTTTTTGTTGTGGGAAATTCCTGGAGCTTTTGAAATATTTTGGGGTCCCTTAACATTTTTGCTAGGTGGTTAGCTTATCCGAAATTGATTGAATTCCCAATGTGGAATGAGATTATTCATAATGGAATTAGAAGAAGTTTCTAATATTTGTATATTACTTGTGAATAACTCCAGGTTACAATGACCCTGCCAAGCCCGATCTTCATCGGCTGCATGAATGGCACTTTAGATCAGGCCTTGATCGCTACATATGGATCATCGGAATGATTTATGCCTATTATCACCCAACTGTAAGTTCTTACTTCCATTTTTTTCCGTTTTTTGTAGTGTCGATGTAATAAACTTCAAAACTTGGGATCATTCTCTAGGTAGAGAGATGGATGGAGAAGTTAGAGGACTGTGAAACGAAGAAAAGACTATCCATAAAGGCCGCTATTGTTACTATTACTGTGCTTGTAAGTCATTTAGTCATCTTTTAGCTTGGTAATTGCACCATTCCCATTGTACAGATTGATATAATTTTCCCGTTTGGTCACATTTTAGGTTGGCTATGTGTGGTATGAATGTATCTACAAGCTGGACAGGACCAGTTACAACATGTATCATCCGTACACATCATGGATCCCCATCACGTCTGTGCATAAAACTCTTTTTTTATTGGTCTTTATATTTGTCTCTTATGTCACTTGCTGAAACTGAAACATGACTCACCATTTGATTTCTGGGTTCCAGTGTTTACATATGCCTTCGGAATTTCACCCACCAGCTTCGAAGTGTCTCATTGACTCTCTTTGCGTGAGTCAACTCGTACTTACATTTAAACTAAAACCTGGTTTGATATGCTTGCCTCATTTCCATGTAAAACTCTTTACATTTCTCTGCGCAGGTGGCTTGGCAAGATCACTTTAGAGACTTACATTTCCCAGTTTCATATATGGCTAAGGTTTGTTTTCTGTGACTTAATCTTTTCCTGGAAGCGTATTTGTTAAATCAAAGACACCAATTTTCAGATCAAACATGCCTGACGGGCAACCAAAATGGCTTCTCTCTATTATTCCGGGATACCCTATGCTCAATTTCATGCTGACAACTGCTATATACGTCCTTGTAAGAAACCGTAACTTCTTCTCTCCCCGTATTTTCTATTAGCAAGCTTTCTGAAACATCTCTATTTGTTCTTGTTCGCCAGGTATCTCACCGTCTCTTTGAACTAACCAACACACTCAAGACGGTTTTCGTACCCACAAAAGACAACAAGCGACTCTTCTCTAACTTCATAGCTGGGATTGCCATCGCTCTTCCACTCTATTGCTTCTCATTCGTTCTTCTTCAGATTCATCGTTAGAAACCGTGAGTCCCCAAATCATTCTCATTGGCCATCCACTCATAAAAAATCTAACGAAAACTTTGTTGATTTCTGTCATTTACAGGCAAAAACAAGTGTTTGTTCTTTGTGTTTCTTCATTGTGGTCGCATCAAAGCAAAGGAAAATAAGTAAAAAGACAAGTTAGTTTTGTTGATCATTTTCTTGTGCACATTCAGCTTCAAAGGACGTTCACCAAAGGCAGAACCAAGAACCGCATAGACCAACATCGCTCAACTACTTTTCTCTATTGCCATACAAAAGCGAAGTAATTGTCTCCGATTTAAAGTTTTCAATTTTTTGTGCTATATTCTTTAGATTTTGTTTTGTAAGGATTAAGCAAACAATATGTAGTTCGTCCAAAAATGTATAGTGATGTTAAAGAATTATATGAAATTGCAAAGTTTTAAAGAAGAATTCATTCTCAACAGTCACTGACATGGTTTTCTATCAGTCTAGTCTTGCAATTTCTGCGGTTCGCTAGCCGAGAATGGAAAACATTACCCGGGGAGATGAAAATGTAATGACTCTAGTTTTCACAGCTATTACTTGGCAAGTCTACACAATTGTCTTGTGTGGCATTGATCTTTGAGTCATCTTCTGTGTTCTCGATAACCGTCGTGAGATTGCCTATTGTCCGATACTAGCAGTGGTATTGTTTCATGATTAAATGGAAGGGACAAACGTCATCTCCATCATGATGACAAAAACTTGACGAACCTTATTCCTGATCTGCCTGCAATAAGAAACTATAGTATCCATGTGTAGCCTAATGCATTTGTATATGAAAAAGTTCATCAAAACCAAATTTCAACCTTATATAAAACAGAAATACATAACGAAAAGCAAAATCAGAACGTTTTACGTCCAAAGTATTCAACCTTCGTAACAGAGTTTGGCAAAGTCGAAAAAATGTCATCAAAAAAGCTTTGCTGCTAAACTTCTCGATCCTCGTTACGATCTTCTCGAAATGAATTCGCTTTGCCTCTAAGTTTCATCAGATGTGTAAGAATCTCGTTCATATCAGGTCGATCTTCAGGTCTAGAGCTTGTACAGAACAAACAAAGCTTCAGAAAGTCTTCAATAGCCTCTTCCTGTTTCAGAGAAACAATAGAGTCCCCGAGTTCCATATCAAGAACCCTAACCATCCCTTTTCTTCCATTTCCAATCGATTTCTCCACCAATTGGCGCAAAGTCATGTCTTGTGAATCTTCATCATTCAACGAAGTTGGTCTCTGTTTCGTCATCAGCTCCATCATTATGATCCCGAAGCTGAATACATCGGCTTTTGTTGTCACTTTCCTCATATAAGCAAACTCTGTTCATGAAAAATAAGAGTGTATTTCAAGTAAGTCGATGGCATAATTAGGGTTTTGAAAATTAAGTGTTGTGAGTAATTTACCTGGAGCTAAGTATCCAATTGTACCCTCGAAGGCTGATGTTGAAGCTGTGGTGCTTCCATCTTCGCGGAAACCTAGAATCCGAGCAGTTCCAAAATCGCTTACGTGAGCAACGCGGTCACTGTCAAGGAGTATATTAGCTGGCTTCAGATCACAATGAACGATGGGAAAACCATATCCAGAATGAAGATAATCGATTCCGCTTGCGATATGAACACAAAGATCGATTTTTTCTAAAAGCGACCCAATCGGTGCTGCAGAGCCGTGAATGGTGTCCTCCAAGTTTCCATTCTCCATAAATGGAAGCACTAAAGCTTTCGTTTTGCCGCTTTCCCACGCAAACCCTAAGATCTTCACCAGGTTTCGATGTTTTAGTTGGCTCAATGTTTTAGCTTCTGTGTAGAACCACTTGTCTGATTCTGCAGAGAATTCCTTTAGATTCAATACTTTTACTGCAATCACTGTCCCATCTTCTAGCTGACCTTTGTACACTGTGCTTAAGCTGCTTGAGCCAATGATGTTGGCACTGTTGAATGAATCTGTTGCTTGCTCCAACTCTTTTGGTTCAAATCTCTTCAGTTTCAGAGCTGAATCCAAATCCGGTAATGAGGACTCTGATGAATTTTCAATCTTTTTTTCTTTTTTCTTGCAACAGGTTAGAATCAGAACAAGAAGCAGGACAAGAAGAAGAGCCGCGGCTGATCCAAGAATAATCAGGATGACTCTGGTTCTCTTCGAGAAGTGGCTCGACTTCTGCTTGATCGTACATGGCTTGAGAGGCTTCTTGCTACCACAGAGATCTGTGTTTCCCATTAGATCAGAGGCGTTGATGTTTTTGAACACCCCGGATTCAGGAACATGGCCTTTGAGGTTGTTTGAAGCTAGTTTGAGATGTTTCAGAGTCGAAAGATTGGCGAGACTCTCTGGAATTTCACCAGTGAGATTGTTACTAGAGAGATCCAAGGAGACCAAATGCGTCATGTTCCCGAAGCTCTGAGGGATTTCTCCAGAGAAACTGTTCCTTGAAAGGTTCAAGCTTATGATCATATCCATGCCTTGGAAGACTTCATCTGGTATATGACCCGAGAGATTGTTCTGCGAAAAATCCAGTGTGAACACATTTTTGCAGGCCTGTAAAGATCTTGGAATAGACCCAGAAAAGAGATTGTTTGAAAGGTCGATTTCTTGAACCATTTCAAGCTTTCCAAGCTCCTTTGGGATGGTTCCAGTCAACAAGTTGTTTGAGAAGTTGAGGTAAAGCTGCATGTTTTTCAAAGAAGCTAACAGCTCTCCAGGGATGGTTCCAGTGAGAAGATTGTCGGAGATATCGAATGTGTTGAGAAGCGAAAGCGACTTAAGGCTTGCAGGGATAGACCCGTTGAATTTGTTTCCTTGAAGACTCAAGTAGGTAAGCGATTCAAGCTTGGAGAACAAGGCAGGAATTTGACCTGAGAATTTGTTGTTGGAAAGATCAAGAACTGAGAGTAGCTTCATATCAAACATTTCTTCAGGAATTGGACCTTCAAGATCATTTGAATACATCCTTAGCCCCTGGAGGAGAGTGAGATTCGACATCTCTCTCGGGATTCTCCCTGTGAAACCATTAGAGTGAAGGTACAAGATATTCAAATCTTTCAGATTCCCGATTTCTCGAGGAATCGGTCCAGTGAGAGAGTTATATGAAACTTGCAAAATCCTGAGTTTTTGAAGCTTCCCAATTAATGGCTTGAGAGTTCCTGTTAAGTTGTTATCTGCCACACTAAGAGTTTCCAAGTTTGAACAGTTGAAGATATCATCTGGAATTTCACCGGTGAAATGATTCCTCCCAATAGAAATGAACGTAAGATTCATCCTTCCGAAACCCCGCGGGATCTCGCCAGTCATTTGGTTGTGAGACAGGTCCAGGAGTTTAAGACCGGTGCAGTTACTTATGCTGGAAGGTATTGGTCCGGTAAGAAGATTGTCGTGCGCTGAAAGGTTCCGAAGGTTTGTAAGAAGCCCTAGATCCGCCGGGAGCTCACCGGAAATATTATTGAACCCCACCGTTAGGACTGTCAAGTTCCTCAAGTTTGTGATGGACTGTGGAAACTCTCCTGTGAAGTTGTTGGAATGAAGTGTGAGGACTTCAAGTGACTCAAGAAAACCGATTTCTTCTGATATCGGTCCAACCAAATGGTTTTCTGATAACCCCAAATGGGTTAACTGAGTTAACCGGAACAATGAAGATGGAATTGAAGAAGTAAGTTTGTTCTTGTATATCCGGAGTGCTTGCAGCTGAACCAAATTCCCTAATTCAGCTGGTATTTTCCCGGTTAACTGGTTATCGTAAAGCTCAAGTTGGACCAAGCTCGAGCAGTTTCCGATCTCAGCTGGTATATCTCCTTCCAACAAGTTTTCAGTTAAAACGAGAGACTGTAAGTTCAAGAGATTTCCAAAATCTCTCGGTATTTTTCCGGTTAACTGGTTACCACTCAGGTCTAAATCCGTTAAATTAGCCAGAGTACCAATTGATACCGGAATCGAACCAGTTAAATGGTTACCAGCTGCTACAAACATTTGGAGATGAACCAAATCTCCTAAGCATTCTGGTATTTTCCCGGTTAAGTTGTTGTAATCAAACCCAATCAATACCAAAGAACTGGTTTTGCAGATTTCCTCAGGAACATCACCGGACAACAAATTATTTCTAAGATCAAGATAGAAAATATTCTTAAGCTCCCAGATTCCAGAAGGAATCGAACCAGAGAAATAGTTTAGGTACAGAATAAGCTGGTTAAGCTCGGTTAACTTTCCTATTTCAGCCGGTATTTTGCCGGTAAAACTATTTGAAGTGAGATCAAGAACCTGGAGATAGGTGAGATTCGCTATGGCTGGAGACAGAACACCTTCAAGTTGCTTCTCCAGCAAGGAAACCGAGACTACATGTCCGGTACTATCGCAGGTGATTCCGGTCCAATTACAGTGTCGTAACGAACCGATGATGGTCCAATCTGATAATACTCCTAAAGGGTCGTTGGAAATACCATTCTTGAAGGATTTCAAAGCTTCGATCTCTGGTTCAAAGCTCTGTTTCGCTAGTGCAATGCCAAAGAAGAAGAAGGTGAGAGTTAATATCAAAAAGGTCTTTGAGAGTAACTTCATGGTTTAGACTTTAGAAGAGTTGAAATTGTGGAGAAGATATTATGAGAGAATTAATTATCTGGATATAAATCTATAGACGAAGTCATATGTTTATATATAAGCATATGCCGCAAGAAGATATAGATTTGAGGGATCATGTCACGGATGTGAAAAGGCCAAGACGCAATATAAGTTTCACTATTCACATAATTGGTAATTCTGTCAAGTTGCATATAAAGGCACTAAATGTATTCCCACTTCATAGTCATGCACATGCTTATATGCTTGTATTATATATCATATTCATTTAATCTCACAATGTATGTACTATGTAAGCCATATTCATGGGACCAGAATATGTAGTGACTACTTACTTACTAGTTTGTGTTAGTATCATTTTCCATATCTTATTTATGTAGTTTTTTTCCGATTTAGTTTTGAGCGATTGATTGATAACATATACAAAGTAGTTTTGACAAGGCGAAATCACTTTAATCTGCCTCCAAACGTTCTAGTCAAACTCAGATATACCACTAGAATGAAAACAATATGTTCTAGTCGTTAATTTATATGATTTCTTATAGTATATAATACATATGAAACTCACATTCTAGCTGTTTTTATGCTAAAAACAAACAAAAATGGAGTTTGAGAAATGAAAAATAAAAACCTTTTTGTTATTGGTCAAAAGAGTAGCAATCGTTGAAACTGAAATGATTGGTACTCAACATAGTATTTGACTATTGATTAAATAACATAACAATTATCATATTTTTTTCTTTCTAAATATTTGGTTTTAGGTCTAATCAGTTTAATTCATTAACACGTCTTCAAAGCTCTGACTATCAAAAGCTCATTAGCTGTCTTGATGGAATTTGTTTTATCAACAAGTTGTGTTCTGTACAAACAATCTGCCAAACATTTTATTTATCTTTCAACAAAAAGCAAAACAAAATTCAATTTTTGTTCAGATAGAAATATTACTCCTATGATCACAATTCACAACTTCTTAATATATGATTTATGGCTTTTCACATTGGACAAATGAATGGAAAAAAATAGGCGATTTAAAATAAAAAGATTATATTTTTAAAAAAGATTATGGATTTTGTATTGACTAATGACTATTGAGGAATCTGGTCATATATGATATCAGTTGATTTGGACAACCTCATCTTGACCCATTAGTATTTCAAAATTTCCATTAATTAAAAACAAAAAAAAAAATCAATTTTGTCTTCAAGATGCATGCACTGTTCTTACTTGGAGTTGACCCATATAATTCCATATCATGTTTACTTGAAGACTTGAAAGTTGACCCGTTAGACAAATAATGAATATCATTAGGTTGGGTCAAAATATTTAGAATGTCCGAAAAGGGTTTATATTGATTTTAAAATAAAGATGAACAAAGGAGTCAAAGAAAAAAACAAATTGACAGCTGTGGGATTTGAACCCACGCCCTTTCGGACCAGAGCCTAAATCTGGCGCCTTAGACCACTCGGCCAAACTGTCACATTATTACATTAAGCATGTGATTGTATTTATACTAATGTTTTAATTATTGAAAAGAAATAATCCTCGTCTTGTTGTTTTTCTTTTTAATATTTCTTAGAGCAAAGTCTTTTGCGTTTTGACTATATCTTATGGACAATCATATAAAAGTTATTTTATTTCTTTGAATTATTCGTATCAGTTTTTTTAATAAAATGTGAATTTCTATTACCATAGGAACATTGTTCATATATAATAACTTTTATATGATTACCTATGGTAATAGACAAGTCTGCAAAGATATAAGGAGATTGCCCAAACCGAAGCATTATCATGTGCCAAATTTCCTTTGTAAAGAGACAATGTAGAAGTAAGTGATTCCTTGTTTCTTCACACAGAACTGTTACATTGCTCAATGATAGATTTAACATTTAAGATGTTAATAGCAAAAAGAAATTTTTTAAATGGGATGATTGATTAAGGTGCTCGCGAGAACAAAGTAGATTATATACAAGAAGTTTGATCACTACAAGTTATTATGATTTGTGACGGATTTTCACTACATAATATTACTTAACGATATATATCATATCTTTACATAATATAACAATGTTATTAAATACGGCTTAGGAGGTGGTTAGGCTCTATGTAGGTTACATACTCCGATTTTAAATTGTAGTGTAGTTTACGCGGTTTTAAAATTTGGATGTCTAATAACACTTACAAAATTTCATATTTTCTCTATATTCGAATTTATAGTTCAAGATTCAGTAATTTATTTTGGTTAGTTAAACAAACGTTAATGACAATTACATAGTAGGTTTTATGATGTCCTTTAGCCAAAATAAAGTTTGATGTTTTTCAGGCTTTACTAAGGAATTACGTATAATTTGTATCTTATTTTGAAAAAACAAAAAATTAGTTTTTATTTTCAAAAAAAGTTATATAGTAATTTTTGCCTCGTGGCTGGTACGCATATTTGGCGCGTGTAAATTATCATTTTAAAATAATATTTTTGTATATAGAATGAAATCCAGAGGTAATAGATATATGCCATAGTAACACCCCATTCATATTTTTTTCTTAATTTTATTTAATTCAAGATAAGTACTACTAAATGTAACATAGTTTTGACATCATGTATTACGTCGCAAACGAGGAATTATCTAAAATATTGTCCGAATTTAGTTCTAATATCATCTTTTGACAGAAAGTTTTGATAAAACATGTTGAATATGACTTTTCTAATAAAGAAATTAATGGTAATAGTTGAAAATAAATACATGTAAAAAGAAATTCAAATATTTTAGTGGAAAGAAATTACCAACATAGATAGACATTTCATTATGTATTGAACAAATTTAACCCGATCCATCTATAAAACGGAGTAAAAGTACTAACCATAACAACAAAAACAACAAAAATCTCTCTAACAAAAAAATGGTTAGGCATTTCAGGAAGACTGATACACTTGCGAGGCTATGTAGTATCGATGCTGGTGTCTTGATCAACCCCTCCACAGATGTTAGTGCTAGGAGAGTAAGATCTTCAACAAGGCAAACTAGGATTCTCAAGAATCAAGCCAAACTTGATAGTCTCATGGCAGAATTGGAACAAATCAAAGCGTATGAGAAGGTATGTGTCTCAAATTTAACATTCTTTATAAGTTACTTTATGTTAAAACTACATTTTATTATATAGAGAATGTTTACAACCTTGAAAGAATCCCGATTTAAAATACAATTGAACCAACAAATTTTAACCAACCCCTAGGACTAGGATTGGATCTTGAACCCAAATTTATCACATTATCCAATTTAGAGTTTTATTTATTGTATGACATTATTATTTAGTGCCTTTATATATTATTTTTGTTGTGTTTTATGTCTACCAAACATTATTATTATTTTGTAAATTCCAGGTTTTGAGGAAGGGGCAAGAACAGAACATCAAAAAGTACAATAGGAAGGAGATTTCAGATCTAAAGTTGGAGGACTTGGTTGTTTTTCAGAAAAAACTCGAAAATCTCCAAGATGATTTAAAGAAGAAACGTGTAGAGCTGGAGGCTTCGTTGTCTCTATAGTGTCTCTCGAAGAAGAGGGTGGAGTTATCTTCCCTACAGAAAAACAAATAAGTTTTGGCCTAAATTATTCGGAACTATTCAAATAAAAAGATATAATCCCTTATCTATTGTCGCTCTTTTTTTCCTTAAAAAAATTATCAAACAATTTTGGTTATTCGAGGTGAAGGAAGTTATGTCATTCATCTTTTCAGTCATCTTTTAATAATAAAATAAGTTTTGTTTAAATAATTTAGAATATATGCAATCATGTCCATTAAAGCTTGGCATATAAATGTCCCATGAGTTTATGGTTGGATTATGTGTTTACTACATAAATCTCGAATATATCGTTTCATATAGTTGAGTAAAAATAACTGATATAGATTTTTAGATTAACGTTCTTCTCCTCAAGGGCCAATTCACAAGCAACCTAATACATAAAGGAAAAGCCTCTTCTTTGCTGCAAAATCAAGTTAACCCTCCACCCAAAAGGTTATGAAGCTGTTTATGTGAGGGCCAAACCACAATCTGAGACAAGAACACTGGCCAACTTCTTGGATGGGACAGAGCTTCATCATATGTCCTCATTCCCTGTCATTTCAAAGACCTAATTCAAATGTGATTGTACAAAAATCCCCTTCCTATACACTTTTCTTATTCCCTAAAGCTAAAACCATTATTTTCCATCCAATGAATGTGCAGAAAATTTACTACACCCATTGGCCAAGGATCATGAGAGCTGAAACACGCAAAAAAGCTGGGAAATTCTATCCAAAAAAATTTGGACCATTTCTCGATTTATGCGTGTCATCCTTGCGCAGGGGCCATGCTAATCTTCTCTGTATCGTTCCAATTTTATCAGATGTCCCCGAAGGGACAATCTCTTAGTCGACTCTACCAATATATAAACAGAGCTTCTATTTTCAACTGAACGATGTGGGATGTTTTTGACATCGTTTACAGCTTAAACGGGCTCGTTTATTAAAAGCCCTCTTCTTTCGATCCATCAACATTATTGGCCTTAAGTAAAACAAGCCTCTTTATGATTGAGAAAACGCCGTCGTTGGTGCACCAGAGAGAAGAAACAAAACAGCTAGCGTTAGATAAACTTTAAAATTGTTTGCATCCTCATTTGTCTGTCAGGCTGCAGTAGTTTGGATTAAGAACGAAACTAACTGTAAGAGATCTTTGATATTTAATCCAACTAAACATGGATATACAATCTATCAGAAAATTTCGAAAAACCTTTGCGAGAGTAGTTGCCTTTAAAACTTCAAAATCATGTATCAAAAACAAGAACAAATAAGCTATCAAGGCTGCTCCTTTCGAACTCTACCACCGAGATGAGGCTGTGGGTGTATTTGGAGATTGAGGTTGGGAAGTGGCGGTGCATTAGGAAGAGAATAAAGCTCCTGAATAACTTGGGGAAACTCACTAAGACCAACAATACCTCCAATGGGTTGGTTTAAACGGTTTTGACCTACAAATGTAACTAAAGGCTCTGTTCCAATCCCGGAATGCTGCATCTGAATCGAACTCTGCATAATCTGATATTTTATTGGATAATGATGATATGGGTATGGAAGAGACAGCCATGTTTCTGCTTCTAATCTTCTAGGAGACACCAATACGTTTTTATTCTTCTTGTTACTTGTGCTACACGTTTTCGTCTCGTCACTTCTTCTCTTTGTTGCCATATTCTTCTGCTGTTTTTTGTCTAACACCTGCTGATTCAAGGAAGATAAATTTGCTAAGAAATCAACACAGAAGAAGCAAAACTAGTACATAAGATAGAATTATAAAGACTTTTAACAATACCGAAGAACCAATATTCACAAATGGAACTGAAGCAAGCTCCTGCAAAATTTAAACAGATTTTCATATATATTGTTTAACAAAACTTGTGAAATCAGAGCAAAGGGTGAAGATGATATTAGTAATGACCTTTGACATCGTAGCTTCTTCTGTACTCAAACTATCATCTACACTCTTATCAACGCCCTCTTTGTCCTCTTCATCATCACACTTCTTCTCTTCAGCTCTTCTACAAGACGATAGGCTCACGATTTCATCATTAAGAGTTTTCTTTTTGGCCTTCTCACCCTTATGTTTTTGATGATCATCTCTCATATTCACCTCCGTGTGACAAGAAATAGACGAATCAGATACAAATGGCTCAGAAACAACCGATTCTGACTCTTTCACGGATGGTTCAGCAGCCACAGAAACATGACGGAAAGAGCCGACGTAATTGAACGAATCTCTCAAATAAATATCAAGAGGTTCCTCGATATATCCCACAAAGTTCGGAGTTCTCCAAAACAAGTCGAGGGAATCAAAACCAGCAACAGAATCTTTAAAAGAAAGGTCAAGAAGAGGATACTTAGAAGTTTTCCCCTTTAGATCACTTTGATTAGCAACAGCAGATTCTAAATCTTTCGCTGGTGATTGATGCTCCATAGCATCAAGAGGTGTGGAGCTCACTCTGAGTTCTTCGCCAATCCCAAACCTGACTATGGAATCAAGATTATCCTTGAAAGTTTCCAACTTTGGATCACCTTCTTTGGAGGGTTTAAAAGGTGGAACCCTAACCATGGATTGAAATGAACGAGTAGAAAGGGAATGAGAAGAATCACTTTAAGGAATAGTAAACGAACGTATAAAGGCACTAACTTCGAGGTTTAGTCAGTATAACAAAATTAAATATTGCGTTGGTTAGACCGTTAGGGTTTAAGCCTGTACAGTAACTTCATTTAATTACTACAATAAAATATCTATTTTGTTCGGTTTATTCCGGTTTTGATACAGTTTATTGGACCCCCATTGATTAGTTACAGAGGTTATCCAAGATTCGATCACAACAGCAACAACAACAAAAATCTTAACCTTCGCTAATGGCTCTAAATGATTATGAAGTATTAAGAATTTAACTTTATAAAAACAAAATATTTTCGTTATCACAATAAACGAATATAAATGGACTAAGTTCATTATTGGATGTCTAATTTCTATTTGCTCTTTTTCTTCGTTCTTGTTAACCCTTTCTTCCATATATAGATGTTTGTTCAGTATGTGAAATTCATAAAGACAGTAATAATGTATTACCATGTTGTTGTTGTTCTTCGGCAAAAGTCTTTGCTATATTACATTTTCTATGTCTTTTTGACGAAAACCGCAACTAAATTTTTTCTTACCAAACTCTTTTGTATGTTATTCTTTTTATATCCATTGGATCAATTTAACGACGACTCAAAAAATTTCAAACATTTTTTTTTTGTAAAAATGCATAATCCTATGTTTGACGCATTTAAAGACACACCATGTTTTATAATTTGTAACCTTTAGGCGATCATCTCATATGTTTTTATAACTTATTTACAATAAGTTGATATAAAACAAAATTTAACATAGTAGTCGATGTACACATAAACTTTGAAAACCAAAGTATGAAATTTATGCAATAGCCATTAGAAAAAAATATCTTTTAATTATGAGAAAATCCGATTAAAATATAAAATAACAACATAAGTTCCTTCCATTGATATTAAAATAATCCCAAATTATTCTGTAAATATGTAATGGGAGAAACAAGCGACAAAGTGATCATATATGATCCATGATAATGAATTTATATGTTACTAATTTCTAATTAAAAATAATTCTGGATGATCATCGTTTTAGACGAGTTAGGATCCCTCTTCGCGATCATTTTCTTCACAATTTCTTTCATAATGAATATATCTTTAATTTCTTCTGTCATGTCGTCCAAATGCATCACGCTCTTCACGAAATTAAAAAGGGAAACTTAGAAAACAATTTGCAGACCAAAATAAACATATATAATAAGAAAAAAAATGTTAAACACTACTAACCTTTGGGTGAAGAGCTTCAAGCTTTTTACTGAACTCAATCAATTCCTCCAAGTGTATGTCTTCAGACTCCTTTTCTCCAATGAACACTTTCATCCTCATTTTCAAACCCTATATTTTTAAGAAGTTATAATTAATGTTGTGTAGACATATAAAAAGAAAAAACAAAAATTAACCAACATTTTACCTTCAAATCTTCCTTTTTTCCTACTTCCATTTTAATATCAAATTCGTCGTTTTGAGGCATGGAAATCCTAGCCTGCATTTCTCCAATCTTAAACTTGACATATTCGTTCAGAACTACAAGATCTTTGGCTGGCTGTATCATGTCTTTCCAAGGAATCTTTTCCAACTTCTACACAAATCAATTAAAAAATAGATTTTTATAAACATAAACAATAAATTTAAAGAGTGATAAAATGAGCACTACTTACCTTCAACTGTAGACTTTGGATATCTTCAAGCTTCTTCTCGAACTCAATTAATTCTGTCAAGTTTAGATCGTCAATCTCTTTTTCTCCAATAACATTTTCCATCCTCTTCTCGACAGCCTAATTTTTAACGATAATCTTAATACTTGTAGACAAAAAAAAGTATATAAAAATATAGAATCAATTCAAATAAAGACTTACCTTCAGCTCTTGTCTTCTTTGCTCGAGCTCCATCACATTTTCGTACCCGGGTATAAGCTTCAAAGTGGTAGTTTCCTTAGTGCTCATTTCTCCATGATCCATTTCTTGATTTCTTCTTGGAATGAAGAAGACACAAGAGTGGAAACTTTTATGTCTAGGTCTTTCTTTTGTTAATTTTTCTGCAAAGTTCTCCCTCTATTTATAGATGTGGTGTGTCAGGTGGGTTAATAACACACACACACGATACTTAATTTTTCAACTTGTACACAATTTATTATAATAAAACAAAAATATTTCATTTTATCTACTACCATTGATGGGGGTTTTAAGTATTTTCTTTTTGAAAGTAGTAGATATATGTATATATTATATGTGATTTTTAATGCATATATTGAAGAGAAAAATCACTTCAACAGAAAATACGTGTGGATGGACGGACTTATAATAACTTAACAGATACATTTAGCGTGAATGGATGAACTTTTTGATACATTTAGTAATTATATTTGAATACGTTGTTGTAACTGAACGTACGTGGTAAGCTTTTATTAAATAGAAAAAGAGTTTACACATTTTAAGACATTTATGAAATTGTATATATGTTGTTACTCAAACGCATATACGCTCTTATAAGCTTATTTAAGTTATGTTGGTACGTAAGCTTATATAAGTTATGTCATTTTGTGTTGATGTTGCTCTTTACATAGGTCTTTGATTTTATCTTTTGTTTTTATTAATAGTAATACCACCAATGTCCCGATTAGGAAGCTCTAGAACATTATAGTAATTTGTCACAAATATTTCAACTGACTGAATTTGATTTTCTCCATCTAATGCCAAAATTTTGGCTCTATTTGCCAAAGAGAAATGAGAAATTAATTTATTTTCATAAATATTGTTGAAATGAAGAAGAGTATTTGCTAGAGTTTACGACGATAATTCTTTTAGAGGTAGAAGATAATAAAGTGAAAACCCTTTCGACAGATGTATAATGTATTGTGCCAAGTAAGTGACAAACGCATTAAGTTAAATGTCTACTCATGAATTGGTGTTGTTCTACGTCAAAAGTCTTTGCTTTAATTTTTCACCATCTTTATTTTCTTTTTTGTTAATAGTAATACCACAAATGTCCCGATTAAGAAACTCCAGTACACAGTTTTATTGAAAAGTTATAAATCTATTTTACTACTTTATAATATATTTTGTTATGAAAACAACTGTAATTTGTTTTGCAACGGACTGGATTTAAAGTTCCATGGAGATTTGTATTATAATCCCAAATTTTCCATTTAGAGAAAGGGAAAATAAATTGGCTTTCTAGATCCCCAATTGTTTAAGTGAAGAAGAGTACAAAATCATAATTGGAGTTCAAGATCCCTAAACATTCTTGATCGTTGTTCCTCACAATTTGGTTCTACAATCTGAATACTTCTGAAATGTAACTGCTTTTGAAAGTTTTAGACTATTTGGTTCACTTGATTTCATATGTTCATTACGCATTTTACTCTTTTCCGTCTTTTATACAAGGAAATATTTTATAAAGTTTGGAAGGATGTCCCTGATGTGTATTCACATGATTGGAAGGATGATTCTGATGTTTTATACATACAAGGTATATAAACTTGATATAAATAGATACATATTCAAATTTTCCGTGTTGAAAATGAAATTCATCAACATTCTTTTAAAATAAACTTACAGAAAAATTCATTTAAAAAGACATTTCAGGACGTATATACATAATATTTTGTTCAATAAGCAAATCAAAAAGTTAAACAGTGGAGTTTGTTCAACAGACAGATGTAATGAGAATTGATGAAAGAAAACAAATTATTAATTTAATTAAGATTTATTAACTAATTATGAGAATCGTATTTTGGAAAGAAAGATAAACAACTTCCTCCATTATTACAACAATAAACCCCAAATTATATATTGCATAAAAGCTTTGAAGGAAGAAATAAACGAGAATTTGATAATATATGATCCATAATGGTTATGATCATCATAAATACATATATTACCAATTCTTCCTATCCATAGAACGTGAGATCTTCTGTGACGAGGAAGCTGGGTTGAGCATATTGTCAATATCGATTCTCTTGATCATATCCTGTATTTTTTCCATCTTTAGACGTAGAAAAACTTTTCGATATTTGGTAATGACATCTTCGTTTTTTTCAACGTAAGGGATCAACCTCTTTTCCAAATCCTGAATTTTATAGTAAAACAAACAAACTAATTATTGTTTTTTTTTGTGTACAGAAGAATTGAAAAAGACGAGAAACATATAAAGTTATTAGAGCATTAACACAAACACTTACCTTGACTTGATCTTTATCAACATTCGTTGATGTATTAACACGATCGAGTTCGGCAACAAGCTCGAGAAACTGATCAGCCTTTGTAGAAGCCATTTCTGAAAAATTGCTTTTTGTGTAGCAGAAAATATATCGAAAGAGGTTTTTGTCTAAACTTTTCTTTGCTCTTCGTCTTCCTTCTTGGTAATGTTTTCGTCTCTAGTTATAGATGTATAATGTATTGTGTCAAGTAAGTGACAAATTAAAGCATCATGTGAATGTGAAAATGCTTTCGTCATCAGATGTATAACTGACAAATTATTAAAGCATTAAGTTATTTGTCTACTCATGTTGATGTTGTTCTATATCAAAAGTCTTTGGTTTCTTACCATATTAATCTTCTTTTTTATTAATAGTAATACCACAAATGTCCCAATTAAGAAACTCCAGTACACAGTTTTATTGAAAAGTTAAATATGTTGTCTATTTGGTAAATGTTATTAATGAAAAAAATAACATGTTAATTTTTCAACGGACTGAATTTAAAGTTCCATGGAAATTTACATTCTCCATTTTAATTTGGTAAATGAAAAATAATTTGAGGTTCAAGAATCACATCTGTTAAAGTGAAGATGAATGTACAATCATGACCTTGTTAACAGTTAATCACCTTCATGAAATGAAGTTTAAGAAAAAATATTATTTACTAGTAAGTGGCAGTAACTAGAATTTTAATCAAAACAATTAAGAATAAATAAACAAACCCTAGCGACCAATCGTGTAGTTCTTCTTATTTTTAAATTCCAATTTGGTTCAGCTTTGTTTAACTGTTTGGGCCTCAAACTTTCCTTCATGGGCTTCAATTATTCCAATATTGTAATGTATGTCTTCCATTAAAAAAAACTTGGGCTGTGTGTATATAAATTTAGCAGAAATAAACAATCTTTTTCCGATCAATCTGACGTTAAAAAAATTCGTAATTTTATACATTCCTAAGAAGTAAGAATTAGGATAATCATTTGAAACTAAAAAAGAATAAATTCAGTAAAAACAACTGGTATGTATATATAAAAACAAATCTATTATCTATATAAAGGAGTTAAAAAATATATCCACGAAATTCTTTGGAGAAACAGAGTGCTCCCACGTCAGAACACCTACGTTGATATCATGGAAACGCGCTTCGAATCTATGACTGTGAAAACTACCAAAATACCCTCAACTTTAGCTTGTATAAAAAATAAACTCTTCGAAGACTTTATTATAACAACAACACCTGAAACAAAAACAGAACCCTAATTCTTTGTTACATTTTGGTTTTTGAAGCAGCTCAAAATTTTGAGAAGATGATGAGAAAAGGGAAGCTTTCGATATGGAAGACGACTAAAGAAAGGACGAGATTGAAATTTTTGGGACTTGGAGGAGGGCTAAAGTGGAAGAGATTGAATCTGAAGATGACGTTTTTGGAAACTTTGAGATACAGAATCATGTCTATCATCGAGGCTATGGTTTTGGTATCCAAGCTTGCTTTCTTCTTCCTCTGTTGTGGTTGTAAATTCTAACAAAAGTTAGTTTTGATTTTTTTGTAACTCTGTTTTTTTTTGTATATCTAGTTTATTTGTAAAATTTGTTTTTTCATTCCTTCAATTCAATATGAAAGTTTCTTATTCATCTCTGTGTTTGTGTTTTTTTAACTCTGTTAGTATAGATAACTCAAAACTGCAAATTTTATCATCATTAACAAAAGGAAGAAGAAATTGAAAATTAGGTTTTACGAGAATTGAGAAAAAATTTTTTTTTTTTTGAGAAAACCAACACGTGTTATTCACGTGACGTTCATTCATTAACTTATTTTTTGGGGCTTTGAGTTATTTTTGGGCTGATCAAATTTCATGCAATTTTTTTGTTTGTGTATGAAACTCTAAACTAGAGTTGGTAGTAATAAGTTCTAGTCATCTTGTAATGATTCCAACCAAGTCGATTCTCAAATTTCTCTCAATAGTTTATATAAAGGGTCAAAGTCTTTTTTGGCGGGCAAATTATGTTAGTATAATTTGAGTCAATGTAATGTAGAATTGACTGATACGAACGGATGTTGAATTAGTCAAAAATTCAATGTAGAGTTGTATTTGTAAAAAGTCAAATGTATTTGTACCTACGTAAATAGTGCAAGCCAGTGAGTTTTGGAAGCTATAAAACAATTCGTCGCTTTTGGTCTCAAAGTTATCGGAGAATGTCTACTTCTAGTCTCCTGATTTCGTAGTTTGCCTCAATTTTTGTATAGGAGAGACCCTACTTTTACCTTAATAGACATGAGATTAGCCAGTCGTGCACTAGATTCATTCAATAACAATTTTTTTTTTTTTTTGTGTGGAATATATTC
>Ga0041059_1000373_pt1 | contig 32892 bp, 37 predicted proteins | sample AraColnosormetaG_FD_56232 | JGI IMG/M metagenome (GOLD analysis project Ga0041059, IMG submission 56232) | Arabidopsis roots microbial communities from North Carolina, USA - Col MF nosort | ecosystem: Host-associated > Plants > Roots > Unclassified | place: USA: North Carolina | collected...
TTTTTTTTTTTTTTTTTTTACATGGATTTTAACGTAGCCTTTCTCCTCCATATAGCTTTGACTTTAAGAGATCAACTCAGTCTTCAGAGACTGAGTGTAAGTAAATTTGTGTTTGTTTGGCAGACGGTGCTGAAATCGACAAGGCATCAACTGGAGAGAGAGCTTCTACTGGAAGATGGGACCCGAGTCCAAGCCTTACCTTGTTTTAACCTCCTCCTCCAGAAAGAGTTAGAGTATATCTCCCAACTTAAAATATAGATGTCAATCAAAAAGCAAGCAACAATTGGAAAAATGAATCAAGAAGACTAGTATAGATCCAACATCTGGGAACCACAAAACAATCTCCAATTGCTGAGTGGATCGTAGGAAGGGCCAATTTACAACCCTAAACTTGTGAAAGAAGAATGAATTTTAATCTTGGCGTTATTGGGCCTCCGCTCCTCTGGACTCTGTCGGGCTTGATCCATTTTCGTTGCTGAGTGGATCGTAGGAACCCTAAACTTGTGAAAGAAGAATGAATTTTAATCTTTTGCATTATTGGGCCTTCGCTCATATTATTATTCAAGGCCCAAACACTGAATCTCCTCCTCTTGTAAATCGCGAGAGAAAATCAGAAAAGAGAGAGAGAGATCTCTGGCTCTGTATCGCTCGCTGCTCTTCCTCCCACAGATCGAAAACCATGAATCCTGAGTAGTAAGTTCCTTTCTCCATCGACACATACTTGGGTCGAAATTACCTCTGTTATATATTTGATTCTCCGGGTGGTTCCTAGGGTTTAATTAGCGTTTTGGGATTTGCAGCGACTATCTTTTCAAGCTCCTGCTTATCGGGGATTCTGGCGTAGGCAAGTCTTGTCTTCTTTTGAGATTCTCTGTAAGTTTTTTTTTTTGTCTTTTTCTTTCTCAGAGATCAAACACTGTAGCTTTCTACATTTGTTCATGTTTGTTGTTCTGCTGCAGGATGATTCTTATGTAGAAAGTTACATTAGCACTATTGGAGTCGATTTTGTAAGTTGATGTTTTCTTTTTTTTCTTCTTGCTACTGATGACGATGCTTTGATCTGACCTTTTTTTTTTTCTTATATATCTCTTGTTCAGAAAATTAGGACTGTGGAACAAGATGGCAAAACAATTAAGCTCCAAATTGTATGTAACTATTTTCACACTTGTCAAGTTAATAGCTCTACGTCTCTTTCCCTTAATTCATATTTTTCCCTCTTCACTTATTTTCAGTGGGACACTGCTGGTCAAGAACGGTTCAGGACTATTACTAGCAGTTACTACCGTGGGGCACATGGAATTATTGTAAGCAACATCTTATCTAGGTTCTTTCTGTTGACTCCTTTAAGTTTATGTCCTAATTTAGTTCTTGCACCTGGTAGATTGTCTACGATGTCACAGATGAAGAAAGCTTCAATAATGTCAAGCAATGGTTGAGTGAAATTGATCGTTATGCTAGTGACAATGTCAACAAACTCCTTGTTGGAAACAAGTCTGATCTTACTGAAAACAGAGCCATTCCTTATGAAACTGCCAAGGTATATATATGCCACTTGAACCAATTCTTTCTTCTCAAGTTTTGAAAATCATCAAACTCTAAGGCTATTATTACTTTCCTGATTACTTCGAAACATTCATAGGCTTTTGCCGATGAAATCGGGATTCCTTTTATGGAGACTAGTGCAAAAGATGCTACAAACGTAGAACAGGCTTTCATGGCAATGTCTGCATCCATCAAAGAGAGGTATTTATCTTACATCGTTCTTTTTAAGTAACTGCGGTTAATATACTCATCATACCTGATGGAACTTTTGCGAAGCCATAATCTCATTTTTGTAAGTGTTTATATAGATCTCAGAAAGTGTCACTGTGTAAGTGACCTTGGAGTGAAATAAATAAATGACTGATGTTGACCTTGCAGTGTTCAAATTGAAAATTCAAGTAGTTGTACTTAATCAATTTGCAGAGAGTGTGCGTTCGTGTGATATATGAGAGAAATTGATCTCTGTGGTTTGGATGCAGAATGGCTAGCCAACCAGCTGGGAATAATGCAAGACCACCGACCGTGCAGATCAGAGGACAGCCTGTGGCACAGAAGAACGGCTGCTGCTCAACTTGATTGACGTGACCAGCCTAGCAATATCCTTTCCAATCTTAGAACACGTGTTCCTTCTTTTGACTAGGCTCCAATTCACTACTACTTGGTTTTTACACAACATCCCCCCAAATCTGTCTTGTCTGTAATTAAGCTCCTTTGGTTGGTTATTATTCTGTTTTTCACGTTTCCTATTTGCTTTACCTCATGATGAGGTCCTCATCTTTCCAACATTCTTGTTTTTCATTTCTGCCTTTAGTGGTTTTCTATGGGTTTCTTTGCATAACAATGTTCTACGACTCGATTTAAAACCCACAAATTGTTTTTTCCTATATCAAACGTGATCATCATTGAAAACAAAGATAATCGTCTCGGGAATTTAAATTAGAATCAACTTTTGTTTGTTTGATTGAGACATTGAGAGAATCCAATAGCGAGAAAGTGGAGTCACCAGTGTGAATTTAATCTTTGATACAGGTGCAACACGAATACAATTGATTACATCATTTCGTTTAACAGAGTCTCTGCTCATATTCATATGAGTAGGTAGGTATAACAACAACTTTGCAAAGTAACGTCCGATAATACATTACATACATACATGCATATATCCATCCGCATTCTGCACAAACAGAGAGTAGGGTGTAGCAAATTTACTGTTTGTTGCGGCGGAGGAGGCGTTCCAAATGGTGGAACTGAGCCTTCAAGGCGGCATGGTCTTGTCGCATCCTCTGCAAACGATCCTCAACCATCATCATCTCTTCCCTCAGGAAATGCATTCTCTTCTCTAACCACCCCAAAGTCTCCCCGTTTACACTGTACTCGTCGTACCTCTCATGATACTCCACTTGCCCCCCTCCTCCTTTTTTCAGTAGCACCACTATCGTCACCTGTCCACACTTCCACCTATTGTTAGCTTTTTTTTTTCTCTATCTCCCTCTCTCTCTCTTTCACTACCAATTTATCCAAAATACACATACCTGCATCAGTAAGATTACTGCAAACGCTAATACTATAACCTGCCTTGTCCCGCTTTGCCTCTTCACAAATGAAGTCAGATTCACCCATGCTTCCTTTAAGCTTTTTTTAACTACCCCTTCGCCCACCATTTCCACCTTCCCCTCCTCGTCACATTCAGATACTCTTTCTTCCCTTGCTGCTAGCGGTTCACCATCCTCAATCAACTTATTCCCTGTAGAATATGGTGTCAGCCAGCTTTCTTCGGGGAAAAGCTTCTGTTAATCATCAGTCTACAACACTAACCTTCTTGGTTCTCCAGCTTCTTCTGCTTCAACAGTTCATGTGCCTCCAAAGATAATAATGAAGAAAAATATATATAAACTTGTTTAAATTCCTGCAGAAACTAAAAAAAAAAAAATGTTGACCCAATGGCCCCTGATCAAGTACCATTCTTATCCAATGTGCATAAGCTTCTCTACATTCTTCTAAAGTAGACTGCACTATTTTCCCTGTAAAAATTCATAGACGTCAAGCCAGATTCAAGAACCATCAAATTCAACAAAGCTGAAAGATTTCCAAATCTATAAGAACGAGAATCCGCAGCAAACACTCTTGAACTATTAATTGAAATTTCTTCATTGATAGGAGGCAAGAGTGAAAAAAATCAAGGATAAAGAAGAGTAAATTAGGCTTAACAAACCTTTCCACACTGTTCTTTTAGAGAAGGCCACATTGACATAAACATCCAATATACAACCTTCTACCGAGTCTCTGCAATCTCTTTTCAAGTCCCAGACTCCCTGGGATCAGCCAAAGGTAAAATTTTTCACATGTAACACACATCAAACAACAAAATATTGATAGCATTTGATGTAAATTTCCCCTACCTCTACCGTAAAATAATCTGCATAAGGCACATCGCTGATCTCCTGTGATGTTTCAATAACCAGATGGCTAGCATAGGAAATTACAATATTAGCTAACAGAGGATAAGCATGCATGAGTTCAGACTAGCTTTGCTTTGACGATATAGAATAAAACCAAAAAACATTACAAAATTTCTGTACCTATTTCTGTACATCCGAAATTTCTGTGACTCCTGGCAGCCACCAAACTTTGCACCTTTAAACGAAAGCCAGAGTCATGCATACATATATTTGATATAAACCGTAATCTATTTTATATAATTACACCAAAAAAATATATATTTGATATAAACCGTAATCTAGTACTGTTTATCTATAGGAAAGAAAAAATATTACCAAAATAAATTTTTATCGGATGTTGAAATGAGACATTGCGGGTGTGTCCAAGCTTTTCATGAGGTTGCCAAGAGGTACACCTAAACTCTGCAAGTACAAATATCTCTTCTGGTTAAAAGAACACCGAGAAAGAGAGAGAAAACAGCTAAACACAGGAGCAAAATGATTCCATCACTTATAGCTTTACCTTTGTCTCCACAATTTTTATGGAAAGATTCAACAAAACTGACAGCACCATCTGAAAAAAACAATCTAAAGAACTCTTCTACTGGAATCTGCAAATATAAACTAAAGTCTATTTAGGTATATGAAACTTCTGCATCCAGTCAATGCTTATATTCTCATAAATTTGAATGAGAATGGTTCCATAATTTCCTCTAGCTGATAAGACAAAGAACGAGACATTACCGAAAACTTTGCCTCTGCTACCTTTGTAAAGTCAGATGACACTGCGTGCAAGGAACACAAATTTGTGTGGTGAATACAAATGAGAACAAGAAAAGAGATCACGATAACCAAAAGAAATAGATGAGAGATCATGTATGCAAAAACGAAATAACCGGTTCAGTAATATAGGATCTCCATACTGAGTGCAAGCTCGTTGGGACAAACTGAGAACTAGTGCAACTTGTGAAGTAGCACCAAAAGACAAGATCATAAAGCTAAGCTACCCCATCCTGATAGGCCTTATTTAGCAAAACCATTAAGAGACCGTTTCCCATTGACCATTTAAATTTCAAACAATTTATATTGCAAAGAAAACAAGCTAAAAGATAGACACATAATGACATATACCTAGAAACAGTAAGAAGTTAACTGATTGTCCACTTTAAAGGAACTTTAAAGGAGTTAGGAGAAACCCAAGCGTCTGCATTTTTAATACTCTTTACCAACAGGTTGACCTGACCCCAGCAAAAAAAAAAAAACCCGTTGAATTTACTGAAAACACTAGCATTCACATCCTTAAACAGTTGACTTGAAAAAGATAATCTACCACACTACCCAAACCAACCAAAAAGAACTAAGGTAAAAGCGAGGAAGGAGTTTAACTACATTTAGGTGCATCTGTATCTTCAGGCTTCCAGTTGAAAGTATTGGCCGCCACAACATCTACATCTGGTTCAGCGTGCCGCTGAACGGATGAAGGTGGAACGCCATTCTGACTAATGACAGGAAGACTGGAACTGCTGGAAAGATGAAGAGTTTCATCCCTGAGAAGGAAGTATAGTGAGCGATAAAGCAGTAAGAAACAGAAAGATGGAACACCATATGGAAGAGATAAACGCACCTTACTGGAATATCTAGTTCATTGGCCAAATCCATGGAACTGCGTGCCCTTTTAACAACTCCATCGCTTACCTGGATTTTGGACTCAGATAAGGAAACAAGGATTAAGCAGTAAAATAAGAGTGTGTGTTGCACCCACCTGCGGTTCGGTCACCAGAATCTCGCCTTCTGATTTGACAGCACTACCATATTCCAACCATCCATCATGGATAAGCTTGAAAGCTTCATCGCGGGAAAGAAACGATGCAAAAAAGTACTGGGAGAGAATGCGGTTCAAAGATCAGGACAGACGCACCAACCAATATCGAGTAAAGAGGGAACTAGTGGTACCTTCTTCCCTCCAGCTAAAATCTCAATGGCATTAGGAAAAATACCAGCAGTCTTGGCTCGTTTAACACAAGATATTTCAGCAAATGGGATAATTTTCTGCAAAGAGAGTTCCGATCAATATTGAAGAGGAAAAAGGGAAGAAACAAAAGTGAGTGGAGGAGAGCAACAATGGCGGCACCTTGGTCTCATAACCAAAGATGTTGGAGTAAAAGCAGATATAATGGATGAAGAGGTACATATGACCCTGCAACAAAAAGTAAAGATGATTAAAAGATAAGGTAAGTATTCGCAAAGAGAGAAAGATAAAAGTACCTAACCTGCATAAGAATACTCTCCTGACAAGCACAGTTAAAATCTTGAACAAGGATCTACACAATTCGGAAGCAATGGTGGAGTCAGTACTTCTCTCATTGATGGAATTTCAAGACGAGAGAGGCAATACTTACTTCGTCAGCTGGAAGCCGAAACAATTGCCGATACTCTTCACTCTTGGATATGACTTCAGACTAGAGGAGAATAAGTAAGAAGAAATCCAGGTCATAAACCAAGGAAACGAATAGATCGAAGCAGAGAGAATTCATCAGATACCTGATTGTCACCACCACGACTGGGGCTCGGAGAAGAAGTGGAAGGGTCATGGCGATCAGGTGAGCCCTTTGGGGAAGATGGTGGGAGATCGGATACGACCTCCGGAGACGCAGACGAGTCAACCTTCATGGTTCCTCGAGGAAGGTCGACGCTCCCCGAAACGGAAGCAGTAGAAAGCATCGCCATGTTTAGAGAGAGAAAGGGGAAAGTGTTGTTGTTTGCTGTTTGGCGGTCGTTGGGTGCGGCGTACGATGTCAACGTCAACGGCCATTGAGTCAAAAACGAACGATCGGCCTCTTTTGGGCTCTCACTTTCTTGGCCCATTTCTTACCCTTGTATTCAATTTGGCGGGCCACCTTTGGGCCATTAGTTAGGTGCCGTGTCTGCTCATGTATTAAATGAGAAAGATTGTGAGTCCTCACAAAACCACAAGACTCAATTTAATCAATCCTCAAATTTACATGATACCAACGTAATGAGAGCTTAAAAATAAATGAGAAACTTGGACATAATCAGTTGATGGAGTAGGAACGAGAACAGACAGTCTGGAGAGATTCAGTGAAGAGAGATGAGAAGCTGGTCAAGGCCTGGAATACATTGGGCAGGCCGGTTTGTAGATTGTTGAGAGTCATAGCTCGTGTCACCTCCACAGCCTTCACGTGCCTCATTACCTCATCCTCCACCTGCCTCTGACATGCCGCCAGCTCACATTTCTTCTCAGATAGCGGGTCCCGTGAGTCCAACACCTCCGGTCCAGGGCCTATCCCAACCGTCGAGTATGCCTGGTAGTACTTCCTCTCTATGCTCCTCAGTGAGGATGCTTTCTTCTCCAGCTCCTTTCCTGCACTCTCCGTGCGTTTCTTCATCTTCACCTCTTCCGCCTGCTTTATTGATATCACATGTACCACGTTTACAAAGCTCTTTATGGCTTCTGACGCCACTGTGTCAGGCACCCGTTCCAGGCTCTGCTTCCACTCCTCGCACAAGGCAAATGAGTCTGGCCGCTGTTTCTTTGGGTCTCCGTTGCTCAGGGGAACCAGGCTCAGCTTGAACCATGCGTGGAGAGAGCATATGAACTCCCTCTGGAATTTAATGATGCGACAGAAGCTCGAATGCCACAAGGACACAGCTGACTCTAGGTCCCGCGTCACCTGCCGGTGTACCTCTGATGTTGACTCACCTCTCTCTGTTTGGTTGATCAGGCCACGGACTTGTTGCACGATGTTGTTCTGGATTTCGTGATACTCGTGCATTGACTTCCACATGTACATTAATCTGCATTTCAAGGTGGTTAGAGACACATACAAATCCTCCCTACTTTTATTTCGAACTTACCTATAAAATCCCCCACTGGCAGAACAGCAATGGGTTTGGTATTACATATGCCTAATTCGGGTTCACATGAGTTTGCAGAAGCATATAAACAAGCCTAGACCGAACCAGCAGCCCTCAAGGAACAATGAAACACAAACACAACTACAAAAAAAAGACTGACCCGTGGCAGAGTTCAACAAGCTGAGGGACAAGGTCAGTGTCCCGGAGGCGGAGAATGGCATTAGACGTGGTTAAAACAGCTTCTGAAGAAACAATGATGAGTGATTGCAGTCTGGTTATGGAAGTTTTAGTCTTGTCTAGCTTGGATTCATCACCTCCCTTATACTCCTGACTCTGCAGCGCAGACAGCTTCTTCTCGTGCTCAATCTTAACTCCTTCTCTTGCCTAAATTCGAATTCACAAGTTTATTTCGTAACCGTTGGTAAGCCGAAAACCGAAAACAAAAACAGGGAATGTACCTTGACATCCTCATAAAGCTTCTTTTCCCAAGCGAGGAGTCGGTCTAGAGTGGAGCAGAGGCTCTTGAGGCCGCCTTGTTCATCATTCAGGGTAGATGCATCGAGCTTGTATTTGACTGCCAATGGGGGTTTTGAGGTCCAGCTTGCGCTCAAGTTGCTGAACACACTGCTTGAATGATACACCGTCTCTGCAGACAACAAATATAGAGAGAGTAAGAGAATGAGATGGGTTTCAATGCATCATCATCTACATCTAGTTAGTAGAGTGTGAGACTTACTCCTCAGCTTGCTGAAGCTGCGGTCGAGCTCAGCCCGGCCGATCTCAAGCATGGCGGAGACCTGGTCCCCAGCGGAGGCAGCCTTGTCGAAGTAGTCTTGAACGGCGTCAAGGATCTCCTTCAAATTCTTGTGCCTTACCACCAATTTGGTCTTGTAGCAGTCGGAAGAAGTGGTAACATGGTCAGAGTGCTCTTTGCCATTTGGGTCTTGATGTGGTTGTTTCACAGGCTCTTCTTCAATACCGGATCTGGAAACGTGAGTTTCGACCTCCCCATCTCCGTCGGACGAAGAGGTGGCAGTGAAACGGTCGTGGTCGTCGCCCCACTCGCTGCAGTGAACTTCCTCGGCGGCATCTCTCCGTGAGTGGCAGTAATCGTGGTCGGATCTTTCAGTTTCGGCGTCGTAGTCGGAAGGAGGACGGTGCTTGTGGTTCTGGCGAGCTTTGCGTTCGAAGTACTCGGAGTCGGGGGGAGAGGGAGGGTAGAAATTCTCCCAGTTCCAGACAGAGGAAGCTTGAGATGGAGAGCGAGAGTAAGTAGAGTTCTGGTGAGCAGTGGGATAGAAACTGGTGGCAGGAGAGGAAGAAGGAGAGGAGTCGGAGAGAATGTGTGGAAGCCTCCTAGGCCTAGTAGGCTTAGGCTTGCTGCGGATGGGCGGAGGAGGGGGTTCTGGGGAATGGGAAGAAGGGACACGTGGCGCGTCCTGACTGGAGGAAGGGCGGAGAAAAACAGCGGGAGTATTCTCGGAGACGGAGAGGGGCTCGCCGGCGGCGAAGGAGGAGAGGGCAGAGCCAGTGAGACGAAGGGAGCGGCAGTAGTCAGAGTGAGCGGCGGCGAGATGGTGACGAGCGTAGACGGCGTCCTTCATAAGACGGCGCCGCTCCTTGCAGCGACGGACAGCATCCTCACTGTCGAGCTTGGAGGCCGTGCATCCCATGGCCAACAACACACTCTCTCTCTCTCTCTCTCAGTCTGTTTTTTTGAAAAAAATTTCCTTTTTTCAAAAACTTTTTTGTCTTTTCATAAAGATAATTTTTTCACCACCGAAAGAAGAAGAAAAACAACCTTCAGAGTTCAGATTTCAGAGCGTTTCTTGACCGAGGTGAGGTTTCTTTGTTTTGCACAATTATTAGAAAATACAACCAAAAATAAAACAAGGGGAGGCCCGGCCCACATATCTCGACCATGAGCCTAAACTAAATCAAAAGCACAGATAACGCAGACAAGTTCGTGTTTCCTTCGTTTTCTGCTCAGCACCCAGAGAAAGGCCTTTCTAACTTTGTGCAATCAATCATCATTCCTTACAAATTAGGTAAACCAAGCACTATCAGATTCTACCCACCACCAGGGGTTTTCCTCCAACTGTATTAACTAACGTACCAGTTGCAAGTTCCGGGGATTCAATGCAATACAAACCCTCCTCCTTTTCAAGGTGATGACGCTGATGAGCTCATTCTTTCACCGCCCCCTTCTCTTGTGAAACCGAAATCACCAAATATTCCCTGCATTTTTTTAATCAAAAAAACATTCCAGAATCTAAAAAGTACAATGACTTGTAGAGACTCATGTACGTACCATTGCATCATTGACAGCATATGTGACACAGTAATGTTCCTGTTGAATATAAACGGTTAAATAATGCTCAACTACCTACACACTAGAACAAGATCTGACGCATGCATCATCAAAAATATATAATGGATACCGTTGATATTCAACACCAATCATCTTTTGGTCTTTTTATGCTTTCCCATACATACATAGAGGTGCAACATCTAGTTAATGAGGTATAGACAGACTTGCCTGCATCATGTGCCACTCTTCAAATTCGTCAAACAACTCCAATCGCTCGATCCTAGAAACACGACATTCTCATTTAAGATATATTCCAAGAGAAGTAGGCTTTCTAATGAAAGCTCATGAATTGAAGAAACAAGAGAGCCAAAACAGGATAGTGAGAGAGAGAGTGAGAGAGAAGAAAAAACAAAAAACAGGATATATATAGTAAGACTGTAAGAGGTTCATCTAAAAAACATTGGAAAGCTCAAAAGTCACGGGCAACAGCATTTTTTAGATATTTCTTGACAGAGTTCAGCCAGATACTAGGTATGAATAACATAACGCCCTTACACAGTTTTAACAAAACGTACAGTACTGACCTGCGTTTTTCTTGAGTATCAACAAAACTACCATACACTTTTAGCATGTCCCAGGCAACAGCTCTCTGAAACACCAGAATAAAGAAGAGGGTAAAGAAATGAGAGTCCTTATATCAGAAATTATACATGAAAGTTAGCCCTGCTTTAATCATAATATTCTAACTGCAAAACGAACCTGCCATCCATTATCAAGAAACAATCTCTCCTTTGCAAGTAAAGTTGGTGATGCATCAATGCTTAAGAGTGCACATCCCCGACTCTGAAGAACAGAAACACCGTTAAGCTTTCAGAACAAGTTTAAATGAAGGTAATTGATCAGTACAACATGAACCCATGTGGCAATACTAGAATATTTTAGTGTCATACTAGTATCCATATTTTGACAAAAATCTCAAAAAAGCTTTACTAATGAAGATGTCGCTGTAACTAGAGTAGTAGAGTACACGTTCTTACCTCCAAATTTCTAATCATTTGATGCCCAAATGCATCATCTGGATGGATCTGCAAACAGAAACCCAACGGGTTAGACACATAAGCAATAAGATTCGTATCTGCAATATTATGCAGACAAGGAAAATCACAGTTGAGCTAACCTGCTCATATAAGAAAAATACTGCAGTTGAAAACGTTTTTGACGACCAATTGACGATGGCACGGCTTGAATCGGGGTCCAGATAAATCAAAACACATTCTGCAATAATAAACGTCGGCAGACTGATAATGATATTAGGGATCAAGTAGGTCTATCACCAGTAAGTATCTGTTACCATATATCTTAAACCCGGGTAGAAGAAGAGGGTTGAAGGTTCAAGATAACAGTGTGTAAAATAAATAAAAATTATTCATGGATACCTTAGATCCATATCTGCAAAGGATATAACATCTCTTAATTTTGGTATATCGCGCAGGTCAACTGGAAGTAACTTGTAATGATCACTGAGAACTTGTCCTTCGTCTGTAGAGATAAACAGCCCAACGAGTTAAGAGTAAGCAACTGAAACTAGACGCTAACGGTACAAAGTAAAAGGGGGTGGTTGAGTTAGTAGCTAGTAGAAGCGGAATGAAGAAAAATATGAGTGCACAAGCTGAAATGCATCATAATGAAAAGGATCATTCTACATAATAATACATGGGGGGAAAAAAGGCTCTTACCAATAGAAATAGATGCATTGGCTCCTAGTTTGTCCCTGAGTTGGCTGGAGTTTTGTATAACAGCAGCCTTCTTGCTAGTCACCTAACGTAAGAAGCAAATCCATTTAGGCATTAGACTCAAAACACATGATGGATACTTTTGTCAGCACGCTCATCCAGTAGTACCTCCTTAAAATCAAGTTCCACATAGAGATTGGGCCCATTCCCCTCATCCTACAAAATGAGAAGAGAAGAAGCGAGAGATCCCTGGAATAAGCCGAAGAATGGTGAATTTGGTAAAAGCTAACAAAAAGGAGAAGAAAAAGAAGACGCACCAGCAACTGAAAATAGGTAGTATCAAAGCCAGCTCCGAGAGACAGTATCTGTTTCTTAGAACTTGTCCCGCTTAGAAGAAACTGAGACATAAGCTTTCGGAAGGCAGCCCAACGGGAAAAGTAACCTCGATTAATGATGGGAGATCTTCGAACAGGTCTTTTCACAAAGAGATGAACATAGTCGTCTTTCATATATCCCTTTTTGACACAAGACCTTTAAAAATATTATCTAGGCTCAAAGATCCACAACAACAACAAAAAAAAAAGAAGAGCCCTAATTAAAGAAGAGAGAAAGAGGTAGGCGTACAATTTACTGGCGGATGCATCGTCGTTAGTAGCCTGAACCGCCGCTCTGTTGCTGCGAGATTCCGCCATCGTCGTCGCTCTCTCAGCCAAAATGAAGGAAGAAGAATATTCAATAGTCTCTCTCTTCCCCGGGATTGTTTGGGCTCACCAGACGCGGTTTCTAATATTTCTCTTAGTAGGCCTTGGCCCAGAAACTACGAAATTTGAGCCCAATTATTAAACAAGATTCTAGAAGAATTCGGTCGGTCACATAAAAAAAACAGTAATATAAAAACGGAAGAAGGAAGGAGCAGAGAGAAGAAGTTTGGGATTTTATTCGTTATTAGTGTGGTAAGAAAGAAAACCCTAAACCACCGGAAATCGATTTGTTTGGAAGATGGATATCGAGCAGAAGCAAGCCGAGATCATTGATCAGCTCGTGAAGCGAGCTTCTACTTGCAAATCCGAGGCTCTGGGCCCGCTCATCATCGAAGCCACATCGCATCCTTCTCTCTTCGCCTTCTCCGAGATTTTGGCTCTACCCAATGTTGCCCAGGTACTACTACTTTATGCTTTTCACGATCTAGGGTTTTACATGCTTTTGTTCTTCGCTGATCATAACAACTTGATAGATACTAGTAGCTGATTAATCGTAATTGTGCAGCTTGAAGGAACCACAGATTCTGTGTACCTGGATCTACTACGCTTGTTTGCCCATGGCACCTGGGGAGACTACAAATGTATGACCCCTTTGTCATATGCTATTTCAATTCGTTTTCCCTTTTGTCATATTCTCTCCTCTTGACTTGCTTTCATCGAAACACTAGGCAATGCCACCCGTCTTCCGCACTTGTCCCCTGACCAAATTCTTAAGCTTAAGCAGCTCACTGTCCTCACCCTTGCTGAGTCTAACAAGGTATATTTGTCTTAGGTTCATGATTTGCTCCTGCTATCTACTCTGTTCCATTATCTTTTTCCCCTGCTGTTTGCCTAACTGAATGTCTCTCTCACTCTGCTTGTTATAGGTATTGCCCTATGATACACTAATGGTCGAGTTAGATGTTTCCAATGTTCGCGAACTCGAGGACTTTCTTATCAATGAATGCATGTATGCGGTGAGTACTCTTTAGCAGTCTTCTAATCTCTATTTGACAACTAACTGTGACAACGCATGGTGCTCATTTTTTTTCTTTTACACTTTGCAGGGTATAGTTAGGGGAAAACTGGATCAGTTAAAAAGATGTTTTGAGGTGTGTTTTGGTTTGGGCCTCCTTTTCCTATTTTAACCATTGTGCTTTGTTTCTAAACGTACGAGCCCCCCCTTCTAAACATCATATATCTCTTGCAACCATGCAGGTTCCGTTTGCAGCTGGTAGGGATCTAAGGCCAGGTCAACTAGGGAATATGTTACACACATTGTCCAACTGGTAGTTTTCTTCTTCCCTTAGATCCAGGATTTTTTGCCTTCTATATCTAATTATAAGAACTTGTACGTGATGTTAGAATACATGGCTAATGACGTCCTACTCTTTTATGTGTTGGCCCAAATTGATGTCTAGGTTGAACACGTCAGAGAATCTGCTCATTTCAATTCAAGACAAGATCAAATGGGCGGACAATATGAGTGAGATGGACAAAAAACATCGTAAGGAAGCAGAAGAAGGGGTGGAAGAAGTGAAGAAGTCTCTGTCCATGAAGGTCAGTCGCGCTTGGAGTCCTATTGGCTTCACTTTTCCCTACTAAGTATATTATGTAACTAATATTGGTTACATTCTTTCTTGGTTACTGTCTTGTGACCATGAGTTAGAGTCCAGTCAGCTATTCTGTCTTATATTTCTTCAGAGAATTGTAGTGGGTTTCTTCTTATTAATAGCTTAGGTCTATGTAAGCGGGGATGGGAGAGACTTGATAAAAAAATCTTTCTAGGTCTTTGAGCTTTCCAAGTCCAGTCCTATCATAGATTAAAAAGTTATGTTTCTTAATAACAAACGAATCGATCAGCCAACTGTGGCGGGCTTTTTTAACCGTTCTTTCGTGGAACAAGAAATCTTACATGTTGGATGTAAACATATATTATGAAGTTTTCTTTAATTAAAAACAAACAAGGAACGCAATCACAACGGCTGTTAGTGAAGTGTTAAAGTCATTAGAGGACATGAATTGTTTGGAATGGTAGTACTTGGTTATTGTCTGATTGTTAAATGAAATGAAACAAGGTTCGTTTGGTTTTTTGTGTCTGAAATATGATTGGGAAGGGTGGTGGTCGATATAGTCTTACTTACGTTGTGGGCAGGGGGATGTTGACATCAGAGGGAATAAGGAGATGTTTGGGGAACCAAGTGGAGTGATGGACTACGAAGAAGATGGGATCCGACCAAAGAGGTAACGAATATTAGATATGAGTGAGATGATAAGTACAAAGGAGATGATATAACATACACACATTCAACTTTGGAACGCAGGAGGAGGCATCCTGTAACAAGGTAGAGGAGCAAGAGAGAGCAAATGGTCAGTGCGGATTGACATTCCATTTACCGAGAGTAGATTATGATTATTTGGTTGCGGATTTTCAACTTGTATAAGATCCTCTGTTCTCTCTCACAATAACCCCTTGTTATGTTTGATTTCCCTCATTAGCAAATTTGGTGTCTCTCTGCCCATTAAAAGAAAAATGGCTTTGAATTTAGTATTCAGTAATCAATAGTCTTGACACTTGAGCAAAGCTAGGCGCTTGGATCATATGGAATGATACAGATATTCTCAGTGTTCCGTCTTTTGACCACTAGCCAGCGCCTTGGCCCCTCACATGTTGAAACCTGCTTAGTCTGCGACAGCTGCCTCTTAGGCGGGCATGAAAGTGTTGTTTATTACGTCATCGACTAGATCCCACCATCGGAATTCTGACCGAAACATGTTCCTGAGAACGTTATACAAAGTACTAGTAGTCTAGTACTATATGATGACAATCCCTGCCGATTTCTCACACTCCCTCAGCATAATCATAATCTCTTTCAGTGTTTATGGTCATGTTTTATGACCATGAAAACACAATCCCCGCCGATTTCTCAAACATGTTTTCACCTAACTAATTCTCAAACAGACCCTTAAGAGCAAGGATAAAGGAATAATAGTGTTTTTTTTTTTTGTAATTAGAAAACATGTTTGTGAATCTTGAAGTTAAATAAATAAACTAAGACTCCTAAAATCTCTCCTACTGTATGTATAATTGTTACAACATAATATCAAAATACGCATACATATATACAAGTTGAAAGCTAAAGAGCTAGTGAGAATTGTCTGAGACCCAACCTCCCGAAACCATTCCCTCGTCGACAGGCTTCAGGCCACCACAGGATCTGGCTACCGATTCAAACAGCTTCTCAATCTCAGGCGCACATCTGATGAAGGCTTGTTTCCAGAAGCTATATCTTGGGTTCTTTATTAGCTCAATGAATGTGATTAGAAGTCCCCATGGATGTGGCCTGTTCACAATTAGCCGTTCCAACAGCACTCTAGTTATTTGCTCCTGTATGATCTCCTGTTTCATTCATCCCAAGAAAAAGAAAAAAAAAATCAGATTTCCATGCTCACTAATTTTTCCACACAACTCTTGACAAGCAAAGCAAACTCACCTGATCAGATTCGAAGAATAGATAGAGCATGATGAAAGAAAAGTAATGAGTGTGGTTGTTGGGGTATCGAAGCTGATTGGCGATTGCATTAAGGAACAGATACCGCCCTTCCGTATCAAGTTCCATACTTAAATACTTGAACATCTGCAAGGCCACAACATTTTGAGCCTGTGTCTCACCGGCCTGAAGCTGCTGAATAGCCTGTTATCGCAATGTCGGTTATTTGCATATATATATATATAATAAACTAGAAATCAAAAGAAAAGGCTGTATAGAAATTAGACCCATACCTGCATTCCAGTATATAGCACAAGCGAGTTGATCAATGGTACACTGTAACGGGTTCCAGCTGAACTAGCCTCGCTGGACGATAGAAGTAACTTTGTCTTCAACTCACTTAGGAAAGTTGAATTTTGCTGCCTCGACTGCAGAAAAATTATATGAGTATCTCTTGATATAATCTCAAGAATACCAAAGTGAATATAAGTAAATTGAAGAATCAGGTGTTCCCATTACCGTAAGATACTCATCCACGTCATTCTTCATTTGCTTTGCCTTTAGCGCAGCATCAACCTCAGAAAGGATACAGGGAGCTTCTACTATCTCAGGTAACAAATCAATCTGCAATGAACACGATAATTCAGCCTACAAGGAATATATTTTCTTTAAAATATGTTGAACATGCTGGAATCTCCACTATCATCTCGTACCTTTAAATTTGGGGTAGAAGGATCAGGAAGCCTCATGTTCCGTGGAAAAGAACTGAGGATAATATTCCGCATTTGTATGCAACTTGAAGGAATCACATCACAGAAAGTAAAATGATAATCACATAGGAACTCTGGGAAATCATGAAGCAGAACCAGTAATACTCTCAATGTCCCTTTGTATAGGAAATGAACCTACGCAATTAATAAACACACCAAAAAAGAGACCACTTTAAGTTACCATCGACTATATCCTTTAGTGTCCAATGCAAAACAATTACAGAAGAGAAAAAGGCACAAACCGGTCCTCCGAGTTCAGCATTTCTTAAAAATGGCTCAAGAAACTGAAGCAAGTCCACCAGCAGGCGCTGAACATATGGCCAACCCTTCTGGCCATTTACTGTAAGTAGTTTGGGCATGAAGCTTCTGTGGCTGACAAGTTCTAGCCATGCAAAACTGGAAAAATTTATAAAAACCTCAGTGGAGAAGAAAAAAAATGTATAAAACACGGATCACAGATCAAAGAAAAGAAGATACATATGTCAACAACATGAAATGTTTGACAACATAGGTATTTGACTGCCCTCAAATTTCCTGAGAGATTCAAATTTTTAAGTTTTAATAGAAGCACGGTGAGAAATAGGTTTGTGTCCTAACCTGAAAGCAGGAATCTTAAGAGGCTGCAATGCGTGGAAGGCGTTGGCAAAAGCTGTGAGAACCTGCAACAAAAGATTAATTAAAGTGATAACAATTAATAGCAGCTACTTCAAGGACAACAAAATGCACCTGAAAGTTTGCACCATCCGTCCCAGGATCCAGGGAACACAAGTCCAGTAGCCAGTTGATGAACAATCGGAAATATGGTTTAGAATTGAGTGATGTCTTTTTATCTTCTGCGTCCTTTTGAATAAATCTCACTGTGTCAGCCATGATCTGAAACAGGTAATCAATACCACTCACCTTTTCCATCCATTATAGTAGAAGTTAGATTTATTTCCAATAAGAGTATGTGTCCCCTTACCTCTGAAAGAAGAAATAACCTACTGCTAGACTCCTGCTCAGGGAAATACTGAACAGATTGTCATAAGAAACAAACAAAACAAAAAAAGCTTAGCCGGCAATGTATTTTGGGTATAATTATCCACGAAGAATGCAAAAAAAAAAATGAGCACTCTACCTTCAATATTGAAAAAACAAGCTTTGCATACATATCAATGATAAGGAATGATGGACTCTGAGGTTGCTGAGGAGATTGCACAGCACCGGAATTAATATCTTCAGAAGATATACAATGAGCAACAGAAAGTTCCTACAGAAAGGAAAGCCAAAATCAATAATGATGCCTCTCAAGATTTGAAAGTGCTGATGCTAAAACATTCTTAAAAGGTAAAATCACCAGAAGAATTCGGAAAAAACTCTCTGTTGTATCATCTCCCTTAAGTAATCCAGTCTGGTGCAAATGCAGGACATATTGTGAACATGCGGTTTCATTTGCACCAGGAAGTTCGCAGATTTGATACCAGTTTTTAAATAGCGTGGACACCTGCCAAACCATACAGAGGAAGACAAAAACAAGATATAAACAAGAAGTACGAGAGATGTATGTTCAAACATAAAACTGAAGAGATAACAAACTACAAACACATGTATCTAAATACATCGAATTAAAGTGAAAATTTAAAATCCATCTACAAGACAAAAATAAGGAAAAAAACATGCATACTGAACGAAAATAGCTTCATAGAAACGTTTGTTTTGAAATCCTTTTTGTAGCTTGCAAATTCATTGTGCTGATACAAACATTTTAGCTTTTGATTTACTCTTTTGCAAGTGAAAAATTTAGATATATGCAATTCCCAATCAACTTTTAAAAAAGAAAAGGTAGAGCTCTAAATCAATATAGAAGTTCATAAACGCTAATAACATGCAGACAATTACCCGATTCTGGAAACCCGCAGGATCTGATTCCACATAATCCAAGCTGGTACTCTCTTCTGTGTTAGTGGTGTTGCACGCAACCTAAGAAAAAGCTAACATGTCAAATATACATTTACAGTCTGATTACAGGCAACATTCGGTAATGAAGACATCTGACACCTTCTCATCCTTTTGCCTATCGTTGTTATCATTTCCGGTTGAACTATCAGAGAGGCCAGCTGTGTTAGTAACTGGATTTCGTATGATGTCAATTAGCTGTTGCAATGACTCAGAAGATCCGGATTTTGAGGCAAGCTACAACCAAAACAAGAATACAAATTGCAGCGTCACCAAATATAACAATGCCAAATTTCATAATATTTGAACCTAACCACAATACTTGTCAGTTGGCATTATATGATAAACAGTGTTATGCAGTAGATTTAACCACAAAAAAAAAAAATTGAACCTATCCCTTCCCTAGTTGTATGTTTTCACACCTATTAACTGTTTTTTTATATAATAGAACAAGAATATGCGACTGCAACAACAAACGCAGAAGAATGTTAAAATTGCAACCTTTGCCAGCGCATCAACAAGACTGTGGAGCTCTGAAATGACACTCGACTCCTCAGTGACCAAGGATTGGAGTAGAGAAATAGCAAAGTCAGTTGCGGTCTCTGCGTAACAAACAACTTGTTAAAACAAGTTCACTAGCCAAAACAAAAAAAGAATGTTACCACACAAGGACATCAACAAAGGTTAAGCAATTCAGCATACTGTTTCTCCCTCCATCAAGATGCTTCGCCATGTGGACATTGTACTCCGCTAGGCTAAGCAACTCACGCTGGATAAGACCAATAGTAATATCTTTGTTGAGCTTCCGATCCTCCTCTGAATAAATCACCTGTGTCAAAAGTTTGAAGAAAGATAATTAATTATAACTAAAAATACCAAAGAAACAAATCTAGTATCTATAACCAGTTGAGGATAGGCTCCAACTACAGGAAACAGACTCGACCTAGCACTTATATGATATGTGTTATCCTATGTGTTCTGACAGAAATAGTGACAAATTAATGGAGAAGTAACTGAACAAAGCACATCAGCGAAGTGAAATCTTGAAAAGGTTGTAAACATACCCAACTAGTGAGCTCTTTAACAACACGCTTGCAAACATCACGGATAGCAACAAGTATTGCTAGGTTAGCACTGACGTGAAGGTTACTTGATGCATTCTCGTAAAGAGCCTTGAAAGCTTTTTGAGCGACAGCAAAAGCGGCTTCATCTCTGCTTATACATCTGAGGATGATTTCAGGAACTTCAGAAATTACGGCCTGAAAAATCAATGAGATCTGCATTAGTTATTGAATTCATACTGGATAGAAGAAAATAGGCATCAATTGGAAAACACAGAAACCATTTCCAAAAGTTAGAGAAGGTTTTCAAAATTAACTTCTAATTTCATTTATTCTAGGTGCACGTAAATGGATAACAATTCTGCACTATAACCACCTAGGCACTAGGAAATCAAATACCTGGATTTCATCATCTCCTGCATTATTAGCCACTAATTCCTCCATCTGAAACAGTTTCAAGAAGTTTCTCACATATAAAGCAGCAAAAAAAAAATGCAGCAAGGAAAACACAGGATAACCACTTTAGTAACCTTCTGAGTAACAATTTGACATTTATCCAGTGCATCTCTCGTGGACAGTGAAGGCTGTGTAATATTACTAGCACCAAGTCGTTCCATGGTAGCAGCTGAAGTCAATGTCTGCAGTGATGTTCCAGTTTCCTTGTATATAAATAAGCACAGCTTAGTAATTCATTATAAACCTAAGCGAGTAATCATTTGAAAACACAGTATATCTCACTTTCGTAGCAGCGTCAGAGGATTCAGCCAGATTCAATTCAGAGGTTGGTAGTGACTTAGTAAATTGAAGACTGGATGAGTCACCAGCTGGATCGACTTGTGAGCTTTAAGACAGGTAAAATGATATGTCAACATTCAGCTGTGAAATATACGAATAGAAATGAGAGCAGTTTTATCGATCTGCTTTACAACTAAGCACCTCAAAAGTGAGACTGGAGAAGATTCAAAACCATCCACAGAAATATCTGATGGCCGGGAGACCATGTCCATCCGAGCGTTTCCAGCATTAGACAAAAATTCAGAAGCAACTTTTCCTGATACTGGACCATAACCACTACCAAGCGCAACATCACCAGATGAGCTTGATGCAGCAGATAAACCGTGTGAAGTTTGGGTCGACTGCTTTTGCCAAGGATGTTGAACAAAGTCCTGAAAATGCACACATCTTGTTTAGTCATACAAACACAGAACATACCAGAGGCTACCTGTTAAAAACAGTACCTCATAAACTCTCTGCTGAGACAGGGAGAGGTGTCCAGGTTTTGGACGGAGGGATTCGGGTATAAAACTGACGGAATTCTGTGATAGAATGTTTGGATCGAAAAAGGAGGATCCAGCACCATCTCTATGCTTTCTCCGTAACAACAATTGTTGAGCAATGTCCGCATCAATTGTTTGTATTGCCTGTAGTGACACGGACATAAAAATTAGTAACTAGAAGAAATTAACCCTCTGGTAAACGGAAGTGCCTACACTCCAGGGAAACCTACTTCGGTTATTTGATTCAATCAGCTGAAACAGAAATAAAGTCCGAGATCTAATATCTGACACAAACCTTTTCTGTAGCAGCCTGTTCAATAGCAGCACAACCCAAATCCAGGTTGTCATTGGTGACAAGTTGCACAATTTGTTCAAGAGCATCATTTGAAATATTCAGACCCTGAAGCGAATTCCGTAGATGACCGGATATTGAAGTGCGCAGGGGTTCCTAAAAATACAAGAGCATTAAAAACCAGAGAAAAAATAGATCTTGTTGGTTTAGGGTAACAGGGCCGAGATATAATAGCATTATTGTAAATGTGTAAACAAAAAGCTAAAGAATCTTCAGAATCCAAGGCCTTATAAGAAGGAAAAACCTTGCAAGTCACATGAGCCAAACTCCCAGCTAAACTCGCAACCATCAAGTGAGCTGCATTATAAATACGTGACTCATCGGGTTCCAGGGCGTAATCCTGGAGTCAAAAAAGAAACAACAATTAACGATAAATAAATAAGATCAAAACCCTGAAGATGTTTGTGATAAATGGAAATAAAAAAATTTAGTTGTGGAGTCAAAAGCAATGGAAATCGAATGGGGGTTAAGGAAAATTTTGAGGCACGAAACTAAAAAACAAGTTACGTAAAAGTAATAAAGGAAAAGAACAAAAAAAAAAAGCAGAAAGGTTTAGATTGGCCAACCTTTAGCACAAGCTCCTTTGTTGTTTGGCATGCAATACAAACACTTCGCTGAACAATACCAGACACAATCTCCTTGATAGCTCTGTCCATGGCAAGTGGTACCACTCTGACAATGGATAATAGTTTAGTGTGTAATAGAATATAGCTTCAATGCTCTACAATCATAATGATTTCACCAGTAGGAGACCATTAGTCACAAACCTTTGAAATGGAAAGTGCATACCAAATGCGCTTAATTTCTGATTGATAACAACATGATTTCCAATATTGGGAAGTGCTGCTGACAGCTGCTGGCCATCACATTAAAAGTAGAAAGGATTTGAGCAATCATCTATATAATAACTTTAATCTACATTCCTATGAAAATCGTACCTGACTAATAGAAAACAATGGCGATGGAGTTGACTGGAACAGTCCTTGAGGTGACGGGAGCTGTTCTGGCAAGCCAAGAGTTGCTACTTTCTCCTCATCCATCAAAGTATTAGTATAAACACGTTGTGGGGCTACATACTGAAAAGGAAAACCAAGGGGATAATTATCATTGATAAGTAAAACAGACATTATAGCTTAAAGAAAGAGAAAAAAAAGACTACACATAAAATAACCTGTGATAATAACTTCGAGGGAACATCTGTATTAGGCGAATTTGCAACATCAAGAGGTAGGTCAATTTGTTTAAGAGGAGAAATTGTTTTAGGCTCTGGAATCATCTGTGGCTGAGATATCTGTGTTACTCCAGGATCTTTGTTACTAAAATCAGGATTGCCATCTATTTCTCTCTTCCGATCCTTTAGAAGGGAAGTTGGCACTACTTCCTTCATTTCAACACCAAGGTTCTTGAATAAAACCTGAAGAGAAAGACGAAATGAGAACAACACATAAAATACACAAATAAAAGTGATGTAAAATAACTCGTGATGCTCAATAGGAACTATCAGATACCTCTATGTCAAACTTCAGATTCATTTTTAGGTTTGGCATTGAATAGATCTCAGCAAGCAACCCTAGTATAGCCATCGTCCAAGGATTGGGAGGTTGATAAGCAATACTGTTTTGGCATGGCTCCAGAACCTGAATAAACAGTAAATTAGAACTCAGGAAATCAACCCTAGAACAGCTATGAACGCCAATCAACCATCACCAACCTTTGAAGTGAACGGAATGACTGCTATCATCAACCCTTTTTCATAGGCCTGTCAAAGGATGCGAAAACAAAGTTCATATCTACAATTTGACTGTGTATTACAAATGAACGAGATCAATTTAAAGGAAATAGCAGCAATTACCTCCACAATCAAGGATTTTGGATCTATTTCTCGCGCCCTTAAAACATAATTCCTTCCAATGGTCAACCTTCCAAGCCAACTGCCTAAATTTTTAAGAAGAGAACGCTCTTCAGAACTCGACTTTATGAGCTCTGAGCCCAAAAGAACCTGCAAAACAAAAGAAATTAAGAAGAGAAAAATTTGCTGAAAAAAAGTACACTTATCACCGCAAATCACTTGTGTGAAGAAAAATAACCTTGCAATTTTCGTAAGTATTTTGAAGTATCTCCTTAAACAGCAGCTTGGAATCAACTTTGTCCAAGAACTTCAGGTACAGATCATGAAAATTCGGCTCGATGCTCGCTCTATCAGGTATTAAACACATCGCTCTATCAGGTATTACACACTTGGAGGGAAAAAATAAGAAAGAAACCTTGCATGAAGAATACAACTATCAGTACCTTTTCATAACCATGTACTGTGCAAACCAAGGATAATACTGTTGGGGCAAAATTTCAGCAAACTCTTTCCCTTTAGATTCAATGTTTGTTGTAGAGATATTATTGATTATGAACGAAACTTTGTCCTGAACATCTGAAGGTGGAGCCTGGAAAAAAAAAATACATTATTATTGTCACTTATACTAAAAAGTAGACATTTGGCATACTGACAATTCCTTATGCAATGTAAAACCAAAAGCAAATAATTCTGAATGTGCATAGACAGTAGTAAAATAGTAAAGTACCTCGATTGCGTTTTCCCTTCTTTCTGCTGCTGCAACCAAGGTTTCTATGTTCAAAGCCGAGCCAAACCCTGTGAAAATCGAATTTTAATAACATTTCTTCTCTTGATAGGAAAGAACTATAGTCCCTATTATATTTCAAAAAACAGTTATAAAACTAAGTTGACTGGAGATTACTTGTTGAAGTGGTTGCACGAGCTGGACGAACAAAACCAGTTGAGGTTGATGAAGAAGTTGGAATGCCAGGATTCTGCAGGAATAACTAGCAAGATGAAATGAAAACCCTTCCATCCACACACGTCTATAAAAGAAAAACAAGAGAAATTCATCACCTTAGGATTGACAGAAACATCAACGGAAGTAGTTGATAACGATGGCAGAAGTGGCTTTGCCTCGTTAGATGGCACACTTGGCACTTCATTTTTCTGTTGAAGCTGTAGGGGAGAAGAAAGCTGTAATGCAGGTTGGCCAATTCCAGAACCACTCAACTGTCAACGGAAACAAAAAGAGTTTTAATTTCATCTCACCATAAAAATCCAAAAAACCGATTTACAGCTTACAGTAATTCCCCATTATGGCTAAAGGGCTAAAAATGAAAGGCATGACACTAGAAACAGAAATGATCAATCAATTTTCTTTCCCTTTTCAATAGATAACTCTAGCTATATGATCTCATGTTTGAAACAGATTGTTGATCAAAATTGAGACAATTAGAACATTCAATCAAAAGAAAACTAATAAACCAAATCCTACCTCGCCATTTCCAGGGAAAGATTGTGAGGGACCAGGGTGTGAAACAGAGGCATCTGATTCTAAATTACCAGATGATATCCTTGAAAGTGCTTGTTCAATAACAGTGACTAACTCCGGGTGAGTACTACGCAGATGAGATATTTGCAAAATATGGTTACAGTATTGAGGCAATTCAACCAGACGATTCACAAACTGTTCCAGAGCTTTGCTTCCAAACAGAAACATCTGCACGAATCAGGAAAGAAAGAAGATGACAGATCTCTCACAGGAAAAGCCGGGAGACAGAAATAAATTACAAAAGAATCCATACTTTTGAATCTGCAGGTTTACGCAAAGAATCCAACACTAGACGCAGGGCCATCCCCAGAGTGAGCGAACTTATAAGCTGGTGTTTTATAACAGAACCTGAAATTTGTATAAGTCGCAGTAGATTCAAGAGAATGTCACGACAACAATACAAATCTGAAGAGACGCTCAAATAGTACAGTAAGAAATGTTGGGGGCTACACAATAGCATAGAAGATATGATGGTCTCCCCCTCCCCAACAAAAACCACCCGCTATATCAAAGTAAAATATCCTACTCACCAAAGAGTATGGAGGCTATTTTCAGCTGTCTCTCAGGATACTTGGGGAAAAACCGATATTCTTCAAACAGATTAGCAATCATGCATTCAAAAATTAATTTTTCCCTGCCCAAAAAAAAAACAATCTCGTTATTTTCATTATGCATGAGGAGCATGACAAACATGACGAGAAAAATTAAAATTCTCAAATATGTATAGTTTGTCAATATCAAACCTTGGAACCAAAGATTCCTTGTATCGGGAAAGCATTTGAACCATTGCGTCAACACTCAAATGACTAGAAAACATTTGATGAAAATATGCGTTTGCCTCTGCCTCAACATCATCTCCATATGCATTGGGAGCTGATGAATCTTTAGCCTCACCATTCTGCAGCTTAGGATTACAATCCAAAATAGCTGCATTGACTTTTTCAATCTCCTCGACCAGTTGAGATGAAGTAATCGCATTATCATGAGCTTTCAAAACCTTTAATACATTATCAAACAAAATAATTCAGTAGATATGAAGTTAAGGACGAGCCGAAAACCAAACCAAAAAGGGAAACTAACTAACTTTTAAAAGGGAAGTTGTTGCTTCCAAATGAAGATCTGATAATGGATCAGAAGGATGAAAAATTTTGGCCCTGAAATCGTCTGATTCGCTAAAATGCACATTTTTGACAAATTTGAGGCACTCCTGAAATATGAAAAAGAAAAAGAAAAAAAAATGTTAGATTAGCATCTTCTCAACTCTAGAAAATTAGAAATAGAACTATGATTGTGAAACGATATGTTACCTCAGCAAAGAGATCCTTATACATATACAAGCAGTTAGGCAACCAGTTCTCAATGTCCAAAAGACCTCTCAATGAGGCAAGGACTGCCAATCTGATACTGGATGAGACTGGAACTGATTCTAAGACAACAGAGAGAATCTGAAATAAATAAGCCATGATTAGTACATAGACACAGAGAGGCTGCTGTAAGAAAGAGAAAAACAGTATAATGAGATAATTTGAGCCACTGCCACGCATTTTTCTATTCACCTTTAGCTCATGGCAGATTTCAATTATTCGGAGCATGCTGTCTGCTTTGAGATGTTGGGCATCTATAATCCCCCACAGAACGAGTTCTGCATTTTGATGCCAGAGATTATGGATAAAACCACTATCCTGGGGACTCGTTATTATCACTGGCAGAATAGCAGAAACCACTTCACGCTGTATGAGGTTATAGGCAGTCTGCAATAAGAGGATTGACATACTTAGCCAAACAAAAAGAAGCAAGATTACAAGCATATATCACCAAAGACCAGTCGAGGAGAAATACTTTGATGTGTGTCATTCCAAGAAGCAAGGTTCTAGGACACTGTGTGAGTGGATACTGGAGTAACGAACTAACTAAAACAGCATGACCTCTCTCGGCCAATTGGCACAGTACATCCAAGAGATCGAGCGACAGCCATGCATGATTGGATAGTCCTAACTGTTGCTCTTGGCTGTGCATGTTATCAATATATACCTGAAATACAACTGGTCAGAATAGTGACTGGGACAAGGAAGAACAGCTCTAAGCACAGATGTGTGGTATCTCACCAGCTTCCTTGGAGAATGCATAAAGGTGAATACTTCTGGTGGAGCAGATATTGCGTGCTTAAGAAAGGATAATTGACCATCCATATTTTTCCAGACAGAACCACATACAGCATCAAGAGGAAATGGCTCCTGCAAGAATCAGATTAACACCCTCAAACAACAAAATGAAGTAAACATATTTTTAAACAGTCAAATTAGAGAGTATGAGAACACACCTTGCAAGCAGCTTTATAGATCCGCATAAAAAATGAGAAAGACTCCATATTAGGGATGTCAAATCCGTCATGATCGAGATTCTCAATTACTTTCCTCCAGCTTATGCCAGGAGCCTGCTTTAGCATAAAATCTTAAGAGCATGAACCACATAACACTTAACAATAAGCTAGATGCGTCTTCACAGCTCCATTGGTAAAAGAAACATAATCATGCATGCTAGTGAGACACACATACACACAAAAAAAGGCTAACTGAAGTTTTGAAACTATCAACGATATTGATTAGACAAAGTAATAAGAGTTTCAGATGACTTACAAGCTGCTTGATTGTGTCAACTAGAATATCAACATTCCACGACCTTGGCGTGGGAAGTTCAGTTGGAATGCAGGAACCAAGGGCTACAGTAAACGTTGAAAAGGTGGTTTGATTATCTTCAAGATCAGCACAGGTCCGAGAAACATTGCCAACAATTCTTGAGATAGTAGCCTCTCCTAGTGGAGCAAAACTAGACAAGATTTCTTTGCATTGTTGGGCATCAGCAGTGAATCCACAACCTAATTCTCCCATGAGATCTCCAACGCTGACTTCCTTATCGATTTCAGCTAAGATAGCATCAAGGTCGTTATCAGCAGAATCAGTGTGAAAATCCATGCTCCTGCAGGAGAAGAGGAAAATTTTGTTGAGAAACGCATTCGGAACATAAGGGATAAGAGAAGAAAGCAACTCATAAGCAGCACCTGAAAACAGGAGCTTCATGAACTTGTTGAGCAAGCATAGGTGTTAGAGCAAAAGAGAAGTCATCTCTAGGTTGAGCAGAAGACAAAAACTGTAAGAAGGAATCCAAATGCATGGAAAGATCCTCAGATTTGCGGAGAAACGAAAGAACAGAATGGATTAGCTCAGATGAAAGAATCTGGCCAGTATTGGCACAGAGTTGCTCAATCTGAGCCAACAGTAAGTTCCGTCCTAGAAAAGGAAAGAGCAAAATGTCATCAAATGGTAGATAAAGCGAAAGAGAGATGAGAGAACTAGTAAGAGACAGTCTTACCAGTGGTCTTTGCATCTAATCTTTCAAAATCGGTCAGGGCGAGAGCAAAGCCAATATTCTCAGAGATTGAAAAATTCAAAGTAGTAGTCAAATCATCCACGGATTCTTGAGTGAGCTCAAAATCATTGAGGGCGTGAGGAAGCAGGGTGGCAAGGTTTGACAACTTGAGCACATGTTTAAAGAGCAAGGATACAACTTTCTCAAGCTGCAACGAATTAGGATGGCTTCTCCGGGCGGTGAAGCAATCCAGGCAGGTCTTGAGAACTGGAATACTAGTCTCGACTCCAAAATCAACAAACTGCCCAAATTGATTTTTTTTTAAAAAAAATCAGAAACCCAACCAAATTTCTTCGTATGCTGATCTCCGAACTAGACGGCAAGTGAGAGACAGAAAACGAAGTACCTGAGAAAGCTGGAGGGCGATGGAGTCGACATCGGAATCATGAAAGCTGTGGAGCAAGAACCGGGTATGACCGGCGACCTTGGAGGGAGTCATGAGGTAAGGAAATCCGAGATCCGAAATGCCAGGGACGACGGGAGAGGGGCTCTTCCTTCTAGGGTTTTCGGTGGATCCACGAGAGTAGCTATAGTTAGGGATTTACGAGAACGCTCTCTCAGAGATCCGAGAGAGAGATTTGATTGCAAAGTTTCTTTCTGCGATTTTGCGTTTTTTGCGTTTTGGGGGTTGTGAGTTGTGATTTTGGCCCTTCTTTCCACACATATAATAACTCACCGCCGCTGCTAATAATAAGCCCATTATTTTCGTTATTGGGCCTTCCCTTACCTGACTCTTTTTAAGGCCCACATTATTCGTGGACTCGTCTCGTCTGGATTTTCAATTGTCTTTGAATACATTATATCCAACAAAGGAAAAGAAGCATTCTTTAATTTGTGTTGGGCACTCCTCAACAAAGGATAACACTCAATCTTCTGTTATGCCCTTTCTTCATCTTCATAATTGGCTTCTTTTCATCTTCTCTTCTTTCAAAGTAGAGATCATTGGCTTCTTTTCAAATATACGATCATCATCATTTTGATTCTGAAACCTTTTTTTAACCAGTACATACATAGAATGCTAAAAAGATCATCTCAGGAGGTAGGGTTGTCCACTTGTCTGAAATGATTATTAGATCAATTATTCGTCACACCATCCATAATATCTATTATATTACCATGTCTCTTCTTTCTAATTACATTTACTGCTTTTTTGACTGCTAACTTATTGTCTTTTGGTTCCAAACAAAATCATTAACATTTTTTAAGAATCATATTAATTGCAAGTGTGTCACGAAAGACAGTTGGTCTAATCTTGGGTTGAATGATGTCTTTCCTTTTGGTTCAACTTATGAATTGGATACTGAATTTGTAAGTTGGAATGAGGTAGAACAAAAGAAAGAATAAATGATTAATTAACAAAAATAATTTCCTCCGAATTTGGGACTAAAGTAAAATCTTGAGGCCACTACAAACAAAGATCACTAGGGTCCACTTCTCTCATTCACATGTTTTATATCCTAATTATTAAGAGCATGGTTATAGGTGATACTAACAAACTATCATTAAAAAATTTTAGTATTATTTATAATATTTGTTTAATAGATAAATATTTTTTTCTTATTTTTGACAAATGCGACCAATCAGGAGATGCCACGTAAATGATAGTAATATCAAAAAAATCATTGGAATGATACTAATCAAGCTCATTCTAATTGTTTGGTTAATATAAAAATAATTTTTAAACTGATGATACTCTAAAAATATCACCCATGTACATGGTCTAAGTCTCCCTCCATTCAAAGTTTATACAAACAGATTAGAGAGAGGTGAGACCCTGAAACTCTAATTTGGCACCGAATTGTGCGTTGCGTACTAATGTACATGGTAAATGACTGATAGGTGGAAATAAAAAATATAGTATCAGTGAAAAGAGGAAGCAACGCAAAGGATGAGAGATAGGGAGAAGAAGACAGGGCATGTGCTTAACATGGCCAACCAAACTCCAAAAATATCTCCTGAATTCTGCCACGTGGATCCCTCTCCGACCGTTTAGGTTCCAAGTTAGCGAAACCACCGGGAACTTCACATCGCCGTCGGTTTTGTTTCCCCTCCGATTGCCTCCATATCATGTGACTGGTGCGTTTAATCAATTTTACACTCAAAGTCGTCGAGTCGCATCAAAGTTTCCTTATATTTAATCTCCCGAAAAATATATTAACCAGTTTTTATAAAACATGCAAACCGCAATAAATATTGGGAAAGCAAACAATAAATGGGTACCAAATTGTATATAACCTAACCCTCCTCATTAAATCCATCTCTATCCATCAACATAATTTGAAGTTACATTAAACAAACTTATATGTCTAACACCATAAACAAATCATAGTTAACAAAATATTCTATATATAATGTTCTTCTTTAGCTATACGTTTAGAGTAATTAACTAGTATATGACGAATTAATCAGTCTTGGCGACAAGTTGGACCCTACTATAGCTAGAGCTCATCATGTACACGTACGTTGATAATAAGCCGCCGGACCAACGAAGACTCGCTAAAGAACTAGATCTTCAAGCCTGAACTCCCACTAACTTACATGTTAGTGTGCGATCTATACATCACCACCAAGAGATAATCCCAATATATTTTTTCCGCTTTATGTGAAAAGGGAGAAAAAGCAGCACTACTACTAAGTTGGATGAAAAAATTGGTGTTGTTAATTATTGTCGCAAACTGTTTGTTCTGTTGTTCACATCGCTTAACACTCTCTCACTCGCACAGCAGCATGCGTTTCGTCACGTCAACATCGTTATAAAGTTAAAAAAACTGATGGTCGATCGAGTTCTAATGAATTTGATGATACGTGATATACAACATTTATTTTATTTGAAAGCCTATAATTTGAAAGAAAGAAAAGACCACAAGTCACTGCATTGCGCTTTCCGTAGGCATGGAGAAGGATCCATCCACCATATGTGCACGAAGAGTGAAAAAACTAGAAAATGACAAGACAGGGGAAAAACACAAAAGGAAGGAGAAAACAGTCATTTCCGAAAAACTCCCCATTTTAAGGTTGGCTTTCTCTCTAAAACCGAAAAGTGAAAACGACGGCAAGCAAACTCTCTAGTCTACCTGTACATTTTTACTAACACGCATAGTTGTATAATTACTTTAAACATCACGGCCTAACATATATATACAAGGGTCGATATATATAAATAATAAAGATTGTGAAGATATATCATGGAGAGAGTGTGTTGCATGTGCGGTGATGTCGGTTTCTCCGACAAGCTCTTCAGCTGCGGTCACTGCCGCTGCCGCTTCCAACACTCGTAAGTAGTCCTCCTTCATCATTCATGCATATGTATATCAGAGTGACCATTCACGGCTATTAATGGGTTTCTTAATTGATCATATATGTGTGTATATATATATATAGTTATTGTAGCAACTACTACGGCCAGTTTGCGGAGCCTACCGAGATTTGCGACTGGTGCCGCAGCGACGACCGGAAGCTGAGCAACGTTGCTAGACATGGCGGTTCTTCTTCAAAGAAGCCTTCTTCTTCGGTTAAATATGAAAATGACTTCTCAAACAGATCGGAATATTCGCCCGGCCACCGGATCAAGCATAACAATAACCGTCACGATCAAGTAGCCAAGGGCGTTGCTGGAGATGGAGGCGGAGTTACGTCGCCTAAGACGGCCACACGAAGGTACAAGCTTCTCAAAGATGTCATGTGTTAGTTCCACCTAAACGAGAGGTATTAGAAGACTTACTATAATCATACTACTCTTTCGAGACTGTGTGATTAAATTATGTATAATTAGACTACGGAGAGAGCAAATTAAAAAAGAAAACGTCGTTGTTTGTTTTCATCCTTTTTTCCTTTTTACTTTGTGTTTATATATATGAAATGAATGTGTGTTTGGCGTGAGCTTGTGTTTTCTTAATCACCATATAAGCTATTAATAACTGCAATTTGCGTAAAAGACTCCTTTTTCTTTAAAACCTTTCGTAAAGATCTTTATTAAACTTAACATCCACGTATATATAAATATAGGTCTGGGTTCCTTTAGGTTTCGTCGTTAAATACCATTAATAATGCGAGTACAATCGGAAGTCATCGTGATTCGTGTAAAATCGTATAAATCAAGATACATATCCGCAAACCCTAATTGTCAACAAATGTTAGGGAGGCGTACGCGTGTACATTCACAAAATCAACAAGTACGTGATTTACAATTTGATACGGGAATTAATATGTGGACCAAAGGAATATTATATATATATATTTTTTGTATATAAATACGAACGGTGGGGAAAAACATATACTAGAATGAAAAGAAGAAGTGGGGGTAATAGCTAGCTAGTACTAGAAGCACTTAGTACATGTAATAATAATAAGGGTCGGTCTAAATTAGTATGGTGTATCGACTACGAATCGTACCAATCCTGTCTAAATATCCCGTATGTATAAGAATATATTCGTGTGTACTTATGGAAACAATATTCGTTAAATAATGATACAAACACTGTTTATGAATACAGACAAATAGCCAGCTCCTTGTCCAGTAATTAAATGACACAGCCGTTTTTTTTTTTTTTTTTTTTT